>Ga0164243_10002377_pt1 | contig 31117 bp, 32 predicted proteins | sample OricompcompostOP_FD_108781 | JGI IMG/M metagenome (GOLD analysis project Ga0164243, IMG submission 108781) | Organic Plus compost microbial communities from Emeryville, California, USA - Original compost - Organic plus compost (OP) | ecosystem: Engineered > Solid waste > Mixed feedstock >... | reverse complement strand
TGCCGCGTCCGCCGGCCAGGATCAGCCCGGTGACCGGCATTCAGCCTCCGATGTAGGACATCTCGACCTTGCGCTGCGCGTGCCCGGAAGCCCCTTCGCCGCGCAGTTCCGAGTAACGGTCGCTGCGCGTGCGCCAGATATGCGCGAGTGCGCCGGCGATCTCGGCATCGCTGCGGCCGTCGCGCAGCAATGCGCGCAGATCGTGTCCGCGCGTGGCGAACAGGCAGGTGTAGAGCTTGCCTTCGGTCGACAGGCGGGCGCGCGTGCAATCGCGGCAGAACGCCCGGGTGACGCTGGAGATGACGCCGACTTCGCCGCCGCCATCGCGGTAGCGCCAGCGTTCGGCGGTTTCGCCGTTGTAGTTTGCGTCGAGCGGAACGAGCGGCATCTCGGCGTCGATGCGCCGCACCAGCTCGGCCGACGGCAGCACTTCGTCCATCTTCCAGCCGTTGCTGCTGCCGACGTCCATGTATTCGATGAAACGCAGGATGAACGGCGTGTGGCGGAAATGGCGTGCCATCGGCAGGATCTGGTCGTCGTTGCAGCCGCGCTTGACCACCATGTTGACCTTGATCGGCCCGAGCCCCGCGTCGTGCGCCGCTTCCAGGCCGCACAGCACGTCGCTGACCGGAAAATCGACGTCGTTCATGCGCTTGAAAACGGCGTCGTCCAGCGCATCGAGCGAGACCGTCACGCGCTGCAGGCCCGCCTGCTTCAATGCCTTTGCCTTTCTAGCCAGCAGTACGCCGTTCGTCGTCAGCGTCAGGTCCAGCGGGCGGCCGTCCACGGTCCGCAGTTCGGCGAGCATGCCGATCAGGTCTTCGATGTTCTTGCGCAGCAGCGGCTCGCCGCCGGTCAGCCTGATCTTGCGCACGCCGTGCGCGACGAACAGGCGCGCGACGCGCACGATTTCCTCGAACGAAAGCAGGGCGGACTGGGGCAGGAAGGCGTAGTCCTTGTCGAACACTTCCTTCGGCATGCAATAGACGCAGCGGAAGTTGCAGCGATCGGTCACCGAGATGCGCAGATCATGCAGCGGCCGCGCGAGCGCGTCGGCCAGATGTCCGGTCGGCGCCTCCGGATCGGCGGGAATGGAGGGCCGGACCAGGCGGTGGTCGGTCAGGGGAATGAAACGTTCGGCCATGCCGGCAGAAAAAGCGGAAATTGCGAGAGCGGATACGATAGCACGAGGCACCCGTAGGGCGCGCGGCCCGGCGGGCGAGAAAAAAGGGAGCCGCGGCTCCCTTCTTGCTTGTCACAGGCGGCCCGGCTTCGCCGAAATGGCGGGCCGCTTGTGTTTACTGCCTCGTTTCCACCTGAATCAGCGGCTCGGTCGGCAGCGGCGGCAGCGGCTTGCGCTCGCGCGGTACGCGCGGCGGGGGAGCCACTTGGGCGGCCGCTTCCTGGGCCGCGCGCAGCTTTTCCGGATCGGTGACGGCAAGCGTCAGGCCGGCGGCTTCCAGAACTTCACGCAGCCGATCCAGTTCCAGCGAGGCCGGGGCGATCGTGGCGGCCGGAGCAAACGCCGGGGACGGCGCCGGTGCAGCAGAGGGCTCTTGTTCCGGAACCGGCTCGACTGCAGGTTCCGCTGCTGCAACAGGGGCCGGCTCGACAACTGGCGGCGCAGCTTGTGTCGGGCTTTCCTCCGCTGCTGCCGGGACCGGTGCCTGCGGTTCCGCTGGCGCGGGAGCTGACACATTTTCTGCGGGCGCGGTGTCGATCGCCGGCTCGGTTGCGCCGGACCGGTCCGCATCGCCGCCGACCGCTTCCTGGACGGGAGCGGACTCCGGCGGCACAACGTCGGCCAGTTCCAGTTGCTCCGGCGCATGCGCTTCTTCCGCAGCGCCGATACCCATCACTTCATCGTTTTCACGTTCACGGCGATTGCGGTTGCGGCCGCCGCGGCGCCTGCGCCGGCGGCGTTCTTCGCCCTGCTCGGCGTCGGCTTGCTCGACGACCGGGTTTTCCTGCAGTTCGGCTGCCGTCTCAGGTATCGCGGGCGTGGGGACGATGGTCGGCGCCGGGGCAGTAACCGGTGTTGCTTCGTTGATCACGGCTTCTTCGGCGGCTGCGGCCTCCTTGCGCTCACGCTGGCGCTGCCGTTCGGCCTGCTGGCGTTCGCGGCGCGCTTCGCCGGTTTCGCGCGGTGCGCGCTGAGGTTTCTGCGCGGGCGCGGCTTCGGCGTTCTCCTCGCGTGGCGCGCGCGGGTTTTCGCGCTGCTCTTCGGAGCGCTCACGGGCGCCGCGCCCACGGCCGCGGTTGCGTCCGCGAGCGCCGCGTTCGTTGCGTTCCGCACGTTCGCGCGGGGCCTGCGGTTTTTCTTCTGTCACCGGCACGGGGGCGACGGCCGGCGTTACGACCTTGCGCCGGAAGAAGCCGAACATGCGGCTCAGGAAACCTTCCTCTACCGGCGCCACCAGCACCGGCGTCGGCGCAGGCGCCGGCTCGACCGGCTTGCGCTCGACGATCGGAGCCGGCTGTTCAGGAGTGATTCCCTTGACCACGGCTTCCTGGCGCGGACGCGCCTCTTCCTTCTGGCGCTTGTTGAAGCCGATGTCGGTTTCGATTTCCTCGGCCATGCTGTAGCTCGGCTGCATGTCGTCCAGGCGCGGGTCGTCGTGCTTGATGCGCTCGAGCTTGTAATGCGGCGTTTCCAGATGCTTGTTCGGGATCAGGACGACCGATACGCGATGGCGCGTTTCGATCTTCAGGATTTCGCCGCGCTTTTCATTGAGCAGGAAGGCGGTGACATCGACCGGCGCCTGCACGTGGATCAGCGCCGAGTTTTCCTTCATCGCTTCTTCCTGGATGATGCGCAGCACCTGCAGGGCGGAGGATTCGGTATCGCGGATGTGGCCGGTGCCGTTGCAGCGCGGACAGGTCACGTGGCTGCCTTCGGACAGCGACGGGCGCAGGCGCTGGCGCGACAGTTCCATCAGGCCGAAGCGCGAGATCTTGCCCATCTGCACGCGCGCGCGGTCGTAGCGCAGCGCTTCCTTCAGGCGCGCCTCGACTTCGCGCTGGTTCTTCGCATTCTCCATGTCGATGAAGTCGATCACGATCAGGCCGCCGAGGTCGCGCAGGCGCAACTGGCGGGCCACTTCATCGGCCGCTTCGAGGTTCGTGTGCAGCGCGGTGGTTTCGATGTCGGCGCCGCGCGTGGCACGTGCGGAGTTGACGTCGATCGAGACCAGCGCTTCGGTGTGGTCGATCACCACGGCGCCGCCGGAGGGCAGCGGCACGGTGCGCGAGTACGCGGTTTCGATCTGGTGCTCGATCTGGAACCGGGAGAACAGCGGCACGTCGTCGCGGTAGCGCTTGACGCGGTGAACCATGTCCGGCATCACGTGGCTCATGAACTGCTGGGCCTGTTCGTGGATGTCGTCGGTGTCGATCAGGATTTCGCCGATGTCGGGCTGGAAATAATCGCGGATCGCGCGGATCACCAGCGAGGATTCCTGGTAGATCAGGAAGGCGCCCGGAGCGGACTTGCCCGCGCCTTCGATCGCGTGCCAGAGCTGCATCAGGTAGTTCAGGTCCCATTGCAGTTCCTCGACGCTGCGGCCGATGCCGGCCGTGCGCGCGATCACCGACATGCCGGACGGCAGATCCAGCTTGTCCATCGTTTCGCGCAGTTCCTGGCGATCTTCGCCTTCGACCCGGCGCGACACGCCGCCGCCGCGCGGATTGTTCGGCATCAGGACCAGGTAGCGGCCGGCCAGCGAGATGAACGAGGTCAGGGCCGCGCCCTTGTTGCCGCGCTCTTCCTTCTCGACCTGGACCACGATTTCCTGGCCTTCGCGCAGCGCATCCTTGATGCTCGCGGTGCGCACGTCGACGCCTTCGCGGAAGTAGCTGCGCGCAACTTCCTTGAACGGCAGGAAGCCGTGCCGTTCCTCGCCGTAATTGACGAAGCAGGCTTCGAGCGACGGTTCGATGCGGGTGATGACGCCTTTGTAGATGTTCGACTTGCGTTGCTCGCGCCCCGCCGTCTCGATGTCGATGTCGATGAGCTTCTGCCCGTCGACGATGGCCACGCGCAATTCTTCCTGCTGCGTGGCGTTGAACAACATGCGCTTCATGTTTTCTCCGTGGCCCGAAGGCCATCTCTTGAGTGCCGGGGCAAGGGCCCGCGGCATGTTTCCGGGATGTACGCGAGGGCGGAGAGCGCTTGAGGGAGGGAGTTGCCTTGATGTGCGGGGGCGTCAGATCGACGCCGGAGTCGCAGCGGGGCGCGGACGGAATTGATGGGTATGCCTGACGAACGCTTCAGTCCGACAGCGCGCACCGAAGGTGTCGGGCGCAGCGCCGGAAGACGGGCAATCGGGTCGAGCCTGGCGAAGCATGGTCCGTCGAAGTGGCAAACGGGGGTCAATCACGTCAACCGGCGAGCAGCCCGGAAATACTTCTGGGCATGCTCGCCGGACTAATCCTTACTGTTCAAGCATTCTTGTCCTGCTTCGCGGCGCGCGGCCCGACGGCAACTTCGGTGCCACCCTGGCCTGCGCAACGGCGATGCGTACACATGGTCTCCACCGTATTCGCGTTCCGGCGGGGCCGGTGGAGGCGCCCCTGTGTAGAATGTGCTTTTTATTCTCACACGCGCCCCGGTTCTGTGACCGGAGCGAAACGATTATATATACAAATGAAGGACTTAGCGACACCCCCGCAGGAAGCGGGGCACTTGATCGCGAGCAGCCCTTCGTCCGGAACAGCGGCCCAGGTGCGGCTGGTCACGATCGGTGACGAGGAAGCGGACCAGCGTATCGACAATTTCCTGCTGCGCCTGTGCAAAGGCGTGCCCAAGAGCCACGTCTACCGGGTCTTGCGCTCCGGCCAGGTGCGCGTCAACAAGGGGCGCGTCGATCAGACCTACCGTCTGAAGGTCGGCGATGTCGTGCGCATTCCACCGTTGCGGCTGGCTGAGCCGACCGCGTCCCGAGCGCCGGGCGCCGAATTCGACATCCTGTTCGAGGACGCCCACGTGCTCGCGATCGACAAGCCCGCCGGGGTGGCGGTGCATGGCGGCTCGGGCGTCAGCTATGGCGTGATCGAGCAGTTGCGCGCGGCGCGGCCGCAAGCGAAATTCCTCGAACTGGTGCACCGGTTGGATCGCGACACCTCCGGCATTCTGTTGCTTGCGAAGAAGCGTTCGGCGCTGGCCGAGTTGCACCGGCAGATCCGCGACGGCGAAATCGACAAGCGCTATCTGGTGCTGGTGCATGGTGACTGGAGAAATGCACGCCAGCACGTCAAGTTGCCGCTGTTCAAGTACACGACGCCGGAGGGCGAGCGCCGGGTGCGGGTGCAGGCCGACGGCCAGCCTTCGCACACGGTTTTCAACCTGGTGCGCAGGCTGGGCGAGTTTGCGTTGCTGGAGGCGGAACTGAAAACCGGGCGCACGCACCAGATCCGCGTGCATCTGGCATCCAGCGGGTTTCCGATTGCAGGCGACGACAAGTACGGCGACTTCGCGCTCAACCGCGAGCTGCAGAAGGCGGACGGTGAGCGCCCGGCCTTCAAGCGCATGTTCCTGCATGCATACCGGATCGGATTCGCGCATCCGGATAGCGGCGAGATGCTGACGCTGACGGCCGGCTTGCCTCCCGAATGTGAACGGTTTGCAAACGCATTGGCGGGGCAGCCTGTCTCCGTCGGTTGATGTAACCAAGCAAAGGAAGCCATGCCAAGAAAGAGATTCGATCTGATCGTGTTCGACTGGGACGGCACCCTGATGGACAGCACGGCCACCATCGTGAACTGCATCCAGGCCGCTGCGCGCGATCTTGGCCTGCCGGTCCCGGACAGCCAGCGCGCCGCGCATGTGATCGGCCTGGATTTGTACAGTGCCATGCAGGCCGTGCTGCCCGAACTCGATGCGAAATATTATCCGCGCATGGTCGAGCGCTATCGCTACCACTACCTGACGCGCGACAGGGGCTTGTCGCTGTTCGACGGCGTACGCGAGATGCTGGCAGATCTGGCGCAGCAGGGCTATTTCCTTGCGGTGGCGACAGGCAAGAGCCGCGTCGGGCTGAATCGCGCGCTGGATGCGGCGCAATTGATGTCGGTATTCGATGCGACCCGTTGCGCCGACGAAACCTTTTCCAAGCCGCATCCGGCGATGTTGCAGGAAATCACGCGCGAACTCGGGCAGGACATGACGCGTACCGTGATGATCGGCGACACGACGCACGACTTGCAGATGGCGATCAATGCCGGGGCAGCCGGAATCGCGGTGCATTACGGTGCGCACTCCGCACCTGAACTGGAGGCGCTGAATCCTGTTTTTTCGGCCGCTTCGACCGTCGAGTTGCACCGTTGGCTGCTGGAAAACGCATAATCCTTCGGCCATGGAAGAGATCGAGATTCCCGTCTGTGCATCCGACGCCCTGGTCGAAGGCGGCAAGGGCGTGCGTTTTCCGGTGACCGCCGGCGGCGAGGACGGCACGGCATTCGCTATCCGCTATGACGGCGTGGTGCGCGCCTACCTGAACCGATGTGCGCACGTGCCGATAGAGCTCGACTGGAACGAAGGGGATTTTTTCGAATCGAGCGGGCTGTACCTGATGTGTTCGACGCATGGCGCGCTGTATCAGCCCGACACCGGCCGCTGCGCCGGCGGTCCGTGCCGGGGCGGGCGCTTGCGCCCGATCTTCATCGTCGAACGGGATGGCCAGGTTTATTGGCGGCCGGATGACTACGTGCGCCCGGCCTGTGCATGAGAAACGCAAAATGACAACAAACGAACAAGATACGACAGCAATACCCGACGCATCGCCGTCGGCGCCGTCCGCCGCAGGCAGGGAAGGCTGGGAGCGCGACGTTCTCGAACGATTGGCTTTTGCCAGCCTCAGGGAGCAGCGCGCCGCCCGACGCTGGCGGATTTTCTTTCGCCTGTTGACCCTGGCCGTGATCGCCTGGGGGCTCTGGCTGATGTTCGGCGCCGCTTCCGACGAAGCCCGGGTGGCGGGGCCGCATACCGCGCTGGTCGAGATCGACGGTACGATCGAGGCCGGCACCAGCGGATCGGCCGATGCCGTGATACCTGCGCTCAACGATGCGTTTTCCGACAAGGGCGCGGTCGGCGTCATACTGCGCATCAACAGCCCGGGCGGCAGCCCAGTGCAGGCGGGATTGATCAACGACGAAATCACGAGGCTGCGCGCAACCTATCCGGACAAGCCGCTGTACGTGGTGGTGGACGAGGTTTGTGCATCAGGCGGTTATTACATTGCGGCAGCGGCAGACAAGATATTCGTCAACAAGGCCAGTATCGTCGGTTCGATCGGAGTGATGATGGAGAGCTTCGGCCTGACCGGCGCGATGGAAAAACTCGGCGTCGAGCGGCGCCTGATGACGGCCGGGGAAAACAAGGGTTTTCTCGATCCGTTCAGCCCGCTCAGCGAGCAACACCGCGAGTATGCGAAAGAGATGCTGGCTGAAGTGCATCAGCAGTTCATCGACGTCGTGCGGCGCGGCCGCGGCGAGCGTCTGAAGGAGACGCCGGAGATTTTCTCGGGATTGTTCTGGACCGGCGCGCGTGCCGTGCAGATGGGGCTGGCCGACGATTTCGGTTCGATCGAGACCGTCGCACGGGACGTGCTGAAGGCCGAGGAAGTCGTCGACTACACGCAGCGCGAGGCGCTGTCCGAACAGTTGTTGCGCAAGCTGGGCGGCTCGGTCGGCGCCAGCGCGGCCGCAACTCTGCTGAGCCGGGACTGGCGGCCGGTTCTGAAGTAGCCGCACCGGAAAGGAGGGGCGCGAGAGCGAACGCCGACGCCCTTGCATGTTCAGGTCGGCGCTCTATACTGCCCTTGTCCGGTACCTGTTCCAAGGCGTGCATGGCCAGATCATCCCGAGCAGGCATGCGGCACGAGGAACGTGTAACCCGGGCATTCACTACCATGTCTCGGACATGGTCGCGGGGATGAAATCCTCCGCTTGACTCGCCCGATCGGGCACGCAAAACGGCGGTGCAATGCCGCCGTTTTGCTCGTCCGGACCCTGCATTCCCTGGTTTCGTTGTTGCGCTTCAGCCGGCCAGTATCAGGAACACGGCCGGTCGCTTGTGCAGATCCGGCCCTGTTCCTCCGGCAAGTTCGGACTTCCAGCGGGCGACGCTCTGCGTTCGGATCGATTCGCTCTCCAGAGTCAGGTCGCAGGCGACGCACAGCAGCGTGTGCGGCTGGCATGCCGCCAGCAAGGCGTCGAGCAGGGCGGCGTTTCGGTACGGCGTTTCGATGAAGAGTTGGGTCTGCCGCTCGGCGCGCGAGCGTTCCTCCAGTTGCCTGATGCGCCGCGCGCGTGCCGCTGCGTCGGTGGGTAGATAGCCATTGAAGGCAAAGCTCTGTCCGTTCAGGCCGCTGGCCATGACGGCGAGCAGCAGCGAAGACGGTCCGACCAGCGGACGCACGCGAACGCCTTCACGGTGCGCCAGGCGAACCAGGTTTGCGCCCGGATCGGCGACCGCCGGCACGCCGGCTTCGGAGATCAGGCCCGCATCCTGCCCGGCTTTCAATGGCGCGAGCAGCGCAGGCAGGAAGGCGGTTTCGGTGTTGACGTTCAGTTCGGCAATCCGTATTTCCTGCAGCGGACGCGCCAATCCGACTTGCCCATCGATGATTTTCAAATGCGCGCGCGTGGTCTTCGCGTTTTCAGCGATGAAGTAGTCCAGCCGAGCGGTCAGTGCCTGCACTTGCTGTGGAATCAGCCAGCCGAGCGGATCGATGATGCCGGGCGCGGGAATGCCCAGCGTGTTCGGAATCAGGAACAGGGTGCCGGTCATTTCAGCCGCCGAAAAACGACACGCCGGCGCGGCGCAGCATCGTGGTCAGCGCGATCAGCGGCAGCCCGGTCAACGCTGTAGGGTCCGTGCTGTCGATGCGCTCGATCAGTGCGATGCCGAGGCCTTCGTTCTTGGCACTGCCGGCGCAGTCGTAAGGTTGTTCCAGGCGCAGATAAGCGTCGAGTTCGTGGTCCGGCAGGTCGCGGAAGACGACGCGCGTCTGCACGTTCTCGCATTGCGCGGCCGCATCGCCTTCAAGTGTTCCATCCCACAGGCAGAGCGCGGTATGGAAGACGACGCTGCGCCCGCGCATCGAACGCAACTGATTCAGTGCGTTCTCATGGTTGCCGGGCTTTCCGATCTGCCGGCCGTCCAGCGTCGCCACCTGATCGGAGCCGATCACCAGCGCGCCGGTATGGGTTGCCGCCACTGTCCGGGCTTTTTCGGCGGCAAGACGCAAGGCCGTCTGCTCGGGCGCTTCACCGGGGAGCGGGGTCTCGTCGATCTCCGGTACTCGTACCTCGAACGGAAGGTGCAGGCGTTGCAGCAGTTCTTTCCGATAGCGGGAGCTGGAGGCGAGAATCAGGCGGAGCGGGGTAGGCATCGACGTAATGATGAAAATTGCGGCGGGAAGTACGAAAACACCGCTAAAGCTTTGACGTATAAGGGAAAAGCCTGTTATTATCGCAGGCTTTTCCGGGTTCGGCAGACATATGAGCGATCTGACTATCGATGCGTTCGAATTCTGCCGCCAGGGCGAGCGGCGCGAGGACGAGTTGCGGGTTGCACAATTGCCGCGGCTGGCGAAGGAAACCGTGGACGCTTCCGGTACCTTGCACTGGTCGCTGCAGGGCGGTCGCAATCAACACGGACACCCTCAGTTGACGATGACGGTGCGCGGGAGCGTGAACCTGACCTGCCAGCGCTGCCTGCAGCCTTATCGCTTCGATATCGATTCGTCCGCCGTGCTGATCCTGGCCCAGGATGAGGCGGGCGCGAACGGGTTGGACGAGCTGCTGGCGGACGAGGACGTGGAGGTCATCGTGGGCAGCCGGGCGATGGATGTGGCGGCATTGATCGAAGACGACGCCTTGCTGGCGCTGCCGCTGTCGCCGCGCCACGAGGTTTGCCCGGATCAGGAGGCGGTTCCGCGCGTGCCTGCGGAGGAAAAGATTTCACCGTTTTCAGTGCTCAAGGATCTGAAGCGGTAGTAATAAGTCCGGCGCCGAGCCGGATGACGGAATTACCGACCTGCAATGGAAGCGGGTCGGGGTATGCTAATATTTCGAATCTTTGGTTTAGGAGTCATCATGGCTGTTCAGCAAAACAAGAAAACCCCGTCCAAGCGCGGCATGCACCGTGCACACGACTTCCTGACGGCTCCGCCGCTGGCAGTCGAGCCGACTACCGGCGAAACCCATCTGCGTCACCACATCAGCCCGAACGGCTACTATCGTGGCCGCAAGGTTCTGAAGACCAAGAACGACGAGTAATCCTCCTTCTCGTTGACGATGAAAGCGGCGCGCAATGTTTGACTTGGCGCCGTTTTTTCATATGCTTCGCCTCGCGTCATTTTGAATCGCGCCGGATCTGGCCTGCATTGCGGTTGGCAAGGCTCTGAATCAAATCAATGACAATCAAAATCTCCATCGACTGCATGGGCGGTGATCACGGCCCGTCAGTCACGATTCCGGCAGCCGTCTCCTTCGCTCAGCACGAACCCGACGCCGAACTGATCCTTGTCGGACCCGAAGCACTGATTCGTGCCGAACTGAAACGGCACGGCGCTTCCGATCATCCCCGGCTTTCCGTCGTCAATGCCACAGAAGTCGTCGCCATGGACGATCCGGTCGAGGTCGCGCTGCGCCGCAAGAAGGATTCCTCGATGCGGGTGGCGATCAATCTGGTCAAGGAGGGGGTGGCCCAGGCCTGCGTTTCGGCCGGCAATACCGGCGCGCTGATGGCCGTGTCGCGCTATGTGCTCAAGACCATTCCCGGAGTGGACCGGCCGGCCATCTGCTTCCCGATGCCGAACCAGAAGGGAAGCCCTACCTATATGCTCGATCTCGGCGCCAATGTCGACTGCGAGCCGCAACATCTGCACCAGTTCGCCCTGATGGGCTCGGCTCTCGTGGCCGCATTGGAAGAGAAGTCGCGTCCCACGGTCGGCCTGCTGAACATCGGCGAGGAAGACATCAAGGGCAACGAGGTGGTCAAGCAGACAGCGGCCCTGCTGCGAGCCGATCACGAAAAGGGCATTCTGAACTTCTACGGCAACGTCGAAGGCAACGATATCTTCGAAGGCACGACCGACGTCGTCGTGTGCGACGGCTTCGTTGGCAACGTGGTGCTCAAGGCGTCCGAGGGGCTTGGACGTTTCGTCAAGACGGCGCTGACCTCGGAACTCAAGAGCGGCTTTCTCACCATGCTCGGAGCGCTGGTCGCGCGACGCGGACTGCAAGCCTTCTCGCGCCGCATGAATCCGTCCCGCTACAATGGCGCCACCCTGCTGGGGTTGCGTGGTCTTGTGTTCAAGAGCCACGGCGGCGAGAACGCCTATGGTTATGAATGGGCCATCAAGCGGGCCTATGATGCGGCCAGCCACGGCGCCTTGGCGAACATCTCGACGGCGATCGCGGAATTGATGCAGCAGCCTTCACCCGAGTCGCATCCCGAAACAACTCACCAGAAAACTGCATGACCGTCTACAGCAAAATCGTCGGCACCGGGAGCTGCCTGCCGGAGCGGCGCGTCACCAATCAGGAGCTTGCCGACCGGCTCGCGCAGAAGGGGATCGAAACGTCCGACGAATGGATCGTCACCCGCAGCGGCATTTCGGCGCGCCACTATGCAGATCCCGGCGTCAGGTCCAGCGATCTTGCGGTGATCGCGGCGTGCCGTGCGCTGGACATGGCGGATATGCAGGCGGCCGATATCGACCTGATCATTGTTGCGACCTCGACGCCCGACCATCTCGGCGGTTTTCCCAGCACCGCCTGTGTGGTGCAGAACAAGCTCGGCATCAGGAACGGCGGCGGCGCGCTCGACGTGCAGGCCGTGTGCAGCGGCTTCGTCTACGCGCTCGCCGTGGCCGACAGCTTCATCAAGACCGGCATGCACAAGAACGTGTTGGTGATCGGCACCGAAGTATTCTCGAACATTCTCGATTTCGAAGACCGCACCACCTGCGTGCTGTTCGGCGACGGAGCCGGGGCAGTCGTTCTCTCGGCGTCGCCCGAACCCGGCGTGCTGGCGACCCGGCTGCACGCTGACGGTTCGCACGGCGACATCCTGTGCGTGCCCGGCACGGTCAGCGAAGGCGCGGTGAGAGGCAGCGCATTTCTGCACATGGACGGGCAGGCGGTGTTCAAGCTCGCCGTGTCGGTGCTCGACAAGGTCGCGCACGAGACGCTGGAGGCGGCCGGCATGCAGCCGGCCGACGTGGACTGGTTGATTCCGCACCAGGCCAACATCCGGATCATGCAGGGCACGGCGAAGAAGCTGGGCTTGCCGAAGGAAAAGATGATCGTCACCGTCGACCAGCACGGCAATACTTCCGCCGCCTCGATTCCGCTCGCTCTGGATGTCGCGATGCGCGACGGCCGCGTGAAGCCGGGGCAGAACGTCCTGATCGAAGGCGTCGGCGGCGGCTTCACCTGGGGCGCCGCGCTGATCCGCATCTGATTTTCATTCATCCGTTACAAGCATGACGAAATTCGCATTCGTGTTTCCCGGCCAGGGCTCGCAAGCCGTTGGCATGCTCAACGGCTTTGCCGGCAACGAAGTGGTTCGGCAGACTGTGGCCGAAGCTTCGGACGCATTGCAGTTCGATCTCGGCAAGCTGATTGCCGAAGGGCCGAAGGAAGAGCTCGATCTGACCACCAACACCCAGCCGGTGATGCTGACTGCCGCCGTAGCCTGCTATCGCGCCTGGATCGCGGCCGGAGGCAAGGCCCCGGCTCTTGTTGCCGGCCACAGCCTCGGCGAATACTCGGCGCTCGTTGCCGCCGGCGTGATTCCGTTCAAGGATGCGGTGCCGCTGGTGCGCTTCCGTGCGCAAGCGATGCAGGAAGCGGTGCCGGTCGGGCAGGGCGGGATGGCCGCCATTCTCGGCCTGTCCGACGACGATGTGCGCGCGGCATGCACGGAAGCGGCGCAGGGAGAAGTGGTCGAGGCAGTCAACTTCAATGCGCCGGCCCAGGTCGTGATCGCCGGCCACAAGGGAGCGGTCGATCGCGCCTGCGAAGCGGCCAAGGCCAAGGGGGCGAAACGTGCCTTGCCGCTGCCGGTTTCGGCGCCGTTTCATTCGTCGCTGCTCAAGCCGGCATCGGACCGCTTGCGCGAGTACATGCAGAACATTGGATTCGCGACTCCGCAGATCCCGCTGATCAACAATGTCGATGTCGCCATCGAGCAGGAAGTCGCGGCGATCAAGGACGCTCTCGTGCGCCAGGCGGCAAGCCCGGTGCGTTGGGTAGAGACCGTGCGCATGATGGCGGCGGAAGGTGTGACGCACGTGATCGAATGCGGGCCGGGCAAGGTGCTGGCCGGTCTGATCAAGCGCATCGACGGAAACCTGGTGGGCGAGGCGATCTTCGATCAGGAATCCCTGGACAAGGTACGGGAGCTGCTCAAGTGAATCTGAATAATCAAGTTGCGCTGGTGACCGGCGCCTCGCGCGGCATCGGCCGTGCCATTGCACAGGAGCTGGCGCGACAGGGCGCCAAGGTGGTCGGAACGGCAACTTCGGAGTCGGGCGCCGCAGCCATTACCGAATATCTCGACGCGGTGGCGACCGGTTGCGGCAAGGGCATCGTGCTGAACGTCACCGACGCCGCACGTTGCCAGGAAGTGATCGAACTGGTGCAGAAGGAGTACGGAGCCTTGTCCATCCTGGTCAACAATGCCGGGATTACGCAGGACCAGTTGGCGATGCGCATGAAGGACGAGGAGTGGGATGCCGTGATCGCCACCAACCTGACAGCGGTCGGTCGCCTGTCGCGCGGCGTGCTGCGCGGCATGATGAAAGCCAAGTTCGGCCGCATCATCAATATCACGTCGGTGGTCGGATCCGCCGGCAACCCGGGGCAGATGAATTATGCCGCGGCGAAGGCGGGCGTGGCCGGCATGAGCCGTGCACTTGCGCGCGAGATCGGCAGTCGCAACATCACCGTGAATTGTGTCGCGCCGGGCTTCATCGATACCGACATGACGCGCGAGCTCGGCGAGCAGCAGGTCGCAGCCCTGATGCAGCAGATTCCGCTCGGCCGCTTCGGCCAGCCGGAAGACATTGCCGCAGCGGTGGCGTTTCTTGCATCCCCGCAGGCGGGTTACATCACCGGCACCACGCTGCACGTGAACGGCGGCATGTACATGGCCTGAACAAGGCATGATTCAAGGCTCTTTCGCGCCCGTGCGCAGCCCGGCCGAAAGTGAATTTTCAAAGCGCAAACCTGCTAAAATGCGCGCACTTTACGTAACCCATTGGAGGGAAAATATGTCGGACATCGAACAACGCGTTAAGAAGATCGTCGCCGAACAACTGGGCGTCGCCGAAGCGGACATCAAGAACGAGTCGTCCTTCGTCGATGACCTCGGCGCCGATTCTCTTGACACGGTTGAGCTCGTGATGGCCCTCGAAGACGAATTCGAGATGGAAATCCCCGACGAACAAGCCGAGAAAATCACCACCGTGCAACAGGCGATCGACTACGCCAAGGCGCACGTGAAGGCCTGATCCGGCCTGACTACGCATTGAACGTATCCAGGAGAACCGTTTGACCCGCACACGTGAACGCCGCGTCGTGGTGACAGGACTCGGCTGCGTTTCCCCGGTCGGCAACACGATTGCCGATGCCTGGGCCGCGCTGACCGAAGGCAAATCCGGCATTGCGACCATCACCAAGTTCGACGCCACGCCTTTCTCCACGCGTTTCGCAGGTGAAGTGAAGGGCTTCAATATCGAGGAATACATTCCCGGTAAGGAAGCGCGCCACATGGACACCTTCATCCACTACGGAATGGCCGCTGGCATCCAGGCGATGCAGGACAGCGGTTTGACCGTCACCGAGCAGAACGCCGAGCGCATTGGCGTGATCGTCGGTTCCGGTATCGGCGGCCTGCCGCTGATCGAGGAAACGCATGCGGAACTGACCAATCGCGGCCCGCGCCGGATCAGTCCGTTCTTCGTTCCTGCCTCGATCATCAACATGATCTCCGGTCACCTGTCGATCAAGTACGGGCTGAAGGGGCCGAATCTCGCGATCGTCACGGCCTGCACCACCGGCCTGCATTGCATTGGCGCCGCAGCGCGCATGATCGAGTACGGCGATGCGGATGTGATGGTTGCCGGCGGCGCGGAATCCACGATTTCTCCGCTTGGCGTCGGCGGTTTCGCCGCAGCGCGCGCACTGTCCGCGCGCAACGACGACCCGGCCACCGCGTCTCGCCCATGGGACAAGGACCGCGACGGGTTCGTGCTCGGCGAGGGAGCGGGCGTGATGGTGCTCGAGGAATACGAGCATGCGAAGGCGCGCGGCGCGAAAATCTACGCAGAAGTGCTCGGTTTCGGCATGAGCGCAGACGCCTATCACATGACGGCGCCGCTGGAAGACGGCGACGGTGCGCGCCGCTGCATGGCGGCAGCCCTGCAGAATGCAGGCATCGATGGCGATCAGGTCGACTACGTGAACGCGCACGGCACGTCCACGCCGCTGGGCGACATTGCCGAAACGGTCGCGATCAAACGCGCCCTGGGCGATCATGCGCGCAAGGTGGTTGTCAATTCCACCAAGTCGATGACCGGCCACCTGTTGGGCGGCGCCGGCGGACTGGAGTCTGTGTTTACCGTGCTCGCGGTACATCATCAGGTGTCCCCGCCGACCATCAACATCTTCAACCAGGATCCCGCGTGCGACCTGGATTACTGTGCCAATACCGCGCGCAATATGCCGATCCGCGTCGCCGTGAAGAACTCCTTCGGTTTCGGCGGCACCAACGGTACGCTGGTGTTCGGCAAACTCTGAACGCGGTGCTGTCCTTGACCGGTTCAAGGGCAGCGTCGCTTCCCTCCTCATGTCGATAGCGGTTTCCGCCGTCGTCCGGCCATCCCGGCTGCTTCTGCTTCTCCTGTATGCGATGTCCGCCGCCGCGGCCTTGGTGGCGCTCTCCATCGCTTTTGGACTCGTCGGCCAGCCACTCGGCGGGCTGGCCCGTTTCGTGCTCTTCGTCCCTTGCGGATTCACTGCCGGATTTGGGTTTTATCATGGCGGTACGCTGCGAAAAACTCACCATATAGCTATCTTCGGCACGGGGCAGATACGGATCCGGGAGGCGGGAGAAAACAGACCTTGTACAGACGCCAATCGGCCACATCTGGGTGAAAGCGGAGACGCAGTCCGCCTGCTGCCGGACTCGACGCTATGGCCGCACCTGCTGGTGCTGCGCCTGCGCAAGGAGGACGGAAAGACGGAAGTCTTGCGGGTTCTGCCGGATTGCATGTCGCGCGAATCCTTTCGTGCGCTCGCCGCGGCCTGTCATTGGCTTGCTGCCCGCAGCAATGCCGACAGGCTGCGCTCCCCTGGAAAAAATCTGGAAACCGATTGAACTTCTTACATTTCCCATGGTCAACCACTCACGCCGCGTGCATGTTGCAATGGAACAAGGAAATTGGGATTGACGACAGAACGCGACATAGACCAGCTACTTGTCGAACGCGTACAGCGCGGCGATAAACGAGCGTTCGAGCTGTTGGTCACCAAGTACCAGCGTAAGCTGATGCGGCTCGTCTCGCGCTTGGTGCGCGATCAGGCGGAGGCGGAGGATGTCGTGCAGGAGGCCTTCATCAAGGCTTACCGCGCGTTGCCGCAATTCCGCGGCGATTCGGCGTTTTATACATGGCTGTACCGGATCGGCATCAACACCGCAAAAAATTACTTGGTCACGCAGGGGCGGCGCGCGCCGACCTCGACCGAGGCCGACGCCGAAGAGGCGGAAACCTTCGACGATGGCGAATATCTGCGCGACATCAATACGCCGGAGTCGATGCTGGCGACCAAGCAGATTGCCGAAACGGTGAATGTAGCGATGGATGCCCTGCCGGACGAATTGCGCATAGCGATTACGTTGCGTGAAATCGAGGGCTTGAGCTACGATGAAATCGCCGAGGCGATGGGGTGCCCGATCGGGACCGTGCGCAGCCGGATATTCCGGGCGCGCGAGGCGATCGCAGAGAAGCTGCGGCCTTTGCTCGGCACCGCCATCGACAAGCGTTGGTAGGCGTGGGCGAACGGAATTGACGATGCAACGGAAGGCAGCCGGCGCGGCCAGCACGAGGGAGTTATGAACACGAATGATTTGAAGCGCGAGCGAATATCGGCGCTTGCCGACGGCGAGCTGGAAGATGCGCAGATAGAGGCGGCATTTGCTCTTCTGCGCAGCGAGGATGCGCGGGCAGACTGGCAGTTGTATCACCAGATCGGCGATGTGCTGCGCTCCGAAGATATGGCTGCGCCCTTGAGCCGCGATTTTTCTTCACGTCTGGCGGAGCGCCTGGAGCGCGAGCCTGTGTATATCGCGCCGGGCGCGTCCGTGCGGCAGTCCCGCCGCGCCTGGCATCTGGTGGCGGGCGCTGCAGCCGTGGCTACTGTCGCCTTTGTCGCTACTCCGCCATTGATCGACCTGCTGCAACCCGAGCCGGGGGCGTCTGAAATAGCGGTTGCCGCCCCCCCGGCCGAGAACGCGATCGTGCTGACCAGCACGCCCGAAGGCATGCTTCTGCGGGATCCCCGCATCGACGACTATCTGTTTGCGCACCAGCGCTTTTCCCCTTCCATGCACTACAACGCGCAGTACACGCGCAATGCGAATTTTCCCGGCAAGTGATCGGCATGCAGCAAGTTTTGGTTTCGCTCAGATTGCTCGTCGCCGCCTCGATGTTTGCCGCTCTCTCTGCGCAGGCGCAGAGCGCGCCGGCACATGCTGATGAGCAGGAGGCTCAGGCCTGGTTGAAGAAGATGCGGGTGGCAGCCCAGCATCTGAACTACTCCGGCACTTTCGTTTATCAGCAGGACAGCCAGATGCGCACTTCACGTATTGCGCATTTGCTCGAAGGCGGGAATGAACTGGAAAAGCTGGAAATCCTCGACGGCACGCCTCGGGAATATGTTCGTGTCAACGAGGAGGTGATTTGTTATGTGCCGGAAACTCATACACTGCAGGTGGAGAAGCGTGTCACGCGCGACGTCTTTCCCGCTTTGCTCGGCGCCGGCACCGAGCAGCTTGCCGAGCATTATGCCTTGAGCATGGCCGAAAGCGGGCGCGTTGCCGGGTATGCGAGCCAGGCGGTGCTTCTGCAGCCGAAGGATAATCTGCGCTACGGCTACAAATTGTGGGCGGACAAGGGTAGTGGTTTGCTGCTGCGAGCCCAGACGCTCAATCGGCGCGGCGAGGTGGTGGAGCAGATCGCATTTACCCAGGTGACGATCGGTCATGTCGACCCCGACCGCGTCAAGCCGAGCTTTTCCGATACTGCCGGCTGGCATGTGGAGCAGGCGGTGACGGAGCAGGCCAGCCTGCCCGGCTGGTCGGTGAATCGCCTGCCACCGGGATTCCGCAAGGTGCGGGAAGTCAAGCGGATGATTTCGGAGGCGCGAGCCGCAGGCACGGCTGAAGCTGCGTCGCGAGAGGTCGGTCAGATGATTTTTTCCGACGGCCTTGCTGCGATCTCGGTGTTCATCGAGCCGGGTTCGCACAGCAGGACCGAAGGAACGTTGCGGCAGGGGGCACTCAACATCCTTGGCAGACGTTACGGCGACTACTGGCTGACAGTGGTCGGCGAAGTGCCGCCCAATGCGATCAGGGAGGTCGCGAACTCGATCGAGTTCAGACCTGAGTAAAGTCTGCGCTGAACAAGTCCCCGCCCGTGACGCATCCCGCATTCGGGTCGTTCGCGGCGTGCCAAGCCTCGCCATGGCGCTGCCATGCCTGCGGCCGATCCCGAATCCGGGTGCGTCCCATCGCGGGACTTGTTCAGCGTAGCCTAAAAGAAGAAGAGGAAATCATGAAAGCTATTCAATATGCGCGCGCGACGCTGCTTGCGCTGCTGCTCGGCCTGGGCGTTGTGATGCTGGCTCCGATCACCGGTATGCAAGGAATTGCGCATGCCCAGTCAGGTCAGGTGTTGCCGGACTTCGCCGATCTGGCCGAGCGCGCCGGGCCGGCGGTGGTCAACATCCGGACCACCCAGCGTGTCGTTCCCGGTCAGAGCCGTGCGATGCCGGGTATCGAAGACGAAGAGATGCAGGAGTTTTTCCGGCGCTTCTTCGGCATCCCGGTCCCGCCGGGACAGAACCCGGCCCCGCGCGGCCGAGCGCCGCAACAGGAGGAAGAGGTGCCGCGCGGAGTCGGCTCGGGTTTCATCATTTCTCCGGACGGTTATCTGCTGACCAATGCCCACGTGGTCGAAGGCGCGGATGAGGTCTATGTCACGCTGACCGACAAGCGCGAGTTCCATGCCAAGATCGTGGGCGTGGATACGCGCACGGATGTGGCCGTCGTCAAGATCGATGGCAGCAATCTGCCGCGCCTGACAATCGGCGATCCGAGTCGGCTCCGGGTCGGGGAATGGGTGATCGCGATCGGTTCTCCGTTCGGGCTCGAAAATACGGTCACCGCGGGCATTGTCTCGGCCAAGGCGCGCGATACCGGCGACTATCTGCCGCTGATCCAGACCGACGTGGCGGTCAATCCGGGTAACTCTGGCGGTCCGCTGATCAACATGCGCGGCGAGGTGGTCGGCATCAATTCGCAGATCTACAGCCGCTCGGGCGGCTTCATGGGCATCTCGTTCGCGGTGCCGATCGACGAAGCGATGCGCGTGGCCGAGCAACTGAAGACCACCGGACACGTCACGCGCGGGCGCATCGGCGTGCAGATCGGCGACGTGACCAAGGATGTGGCCGAATCCCTCGGTCTTTCGCGCGCTCAGGGCGCGCTTGTGCAGCGGGTCGAGCCGGGCAGCCCCGCCGAGCGCGGCGGCATGGAGGCCGGCGACATCATCCTGCGGTTCAACGGCGCGAACATCGAAAAGGCGAATGACTTGCCGCGTCTGGTAGGTGCTACCAAGCCGGGCAGCAAGGCGACGATAACCGTGTGGCGGCGCGGCGCGATGCGCGAATTGTCGCTGACGGTAGCCGAGCTCGAGCCGGAACAGACGGCTGCGCGCAACGAGGACGATGCACAGCAGGCCCCGAACGCATTGGGGCTGGTCGTGAGCAACCTGAGCGGTGCGCAGCGAAGGGAGCTGCGCGTGGACGGCGGAGTGATCGTCGATGCCGCCGAAGGTCCTGCAGCGCGCGCCGGCATTCGTCCGGGCGACGTGATCCTGCGCCTGAACAACACCGACGTCACCGATGCACGTCAGTTCAATGCGTTGGTGTCCAAGCTGGATGCGCGCCGCATGCATGCACTGCTGGTGCGCCGGGGCGATGCGTCGCTATTCGTGCCGATCCGGCCCGCAGCGAAGTAAGGCGAGAGGAGGGGGCTGCGGCCTCCTGGAGGAGCCGTCATGCATCACTTCACGCTTTATACGCGCAGCTACTGCCACCTGTGCGATGACATGCTGCAGGCATTGCAATCGCTCAGCAGCGAGTATCCGTTTACCGTCGAGCTGCTGGACGTCGACAGCGACGAGACCCTGCAGGCGCAGTTCGACGAACTGGTGCCGGTGCTGTTTGGCCGCAGGGACGACGGCGCTTCGGTGCAGTTGTGCCATTACTTCCTGGACGAGGCGCGGGTACGGGAATTCCTGGAGCGCTCCTGAGGATGGCCGTGAATCGCGGTTTTCGCTGCTGAAATCCGGTAAAATGCCGGCCATCGAATCACCTCCAGTCTGGAAGGCGCTCGCTCGGAGCGCCTTTTTTGCATTGCATCCACGTTAATGGAAAACATCCGCAACTTCTCCATCATTGCGCACATCGACCATGGGAAATCGACGCTGGCCGATCGCATCATCCAATTGTGCGGGGGGCTGTCGGAACGCGAAATGGAAGCCCAGGTGCTCGACTCGATGGACCTCGAGCGCGAACGCGGCATCACTATCAAGGCCCAGACCGCGACGCTGCACTACAAGGCGCGCGACGGCAAGATCTACAACCTGAACCTGATCGACACGCCCGGTCACGTCGACTTCAGCTACGAAGTCAGCCGTTCGCTGTCGGCTTGTGAAGGGGCACTGCTGGTGGTCGACGCTTCCCAGGGGGTGGAGGCGCAGACGGTGGCCAACTGCTACACGGCGCTGGACCTGAACGTCGAAGTGGTGCCGGTGCTCAACAAGATCGACCTGCCTTCCGCCAACCCGGAGCATGCGATCGGCGAGATCGAGGACGTGATCGGGATCGAGGCGTCGGATGCGGTGCGCTGCTCGGCCAAGACCGGCGAAGGCGTGGAGGACGTGCTGGAAGCGCTGATCGCCAAGGTGCCGCCCCCCAAGGGTGATCCCGCCGCCCCGCTGCAGGCGCTGATCATCGATTCCTGGTTCGACAACTATGTCGGCGTGGTGATGCTGGCGCGCATCGTCAACGGCACGCTGCGGCCGAAGGACAAGATCACGCTGATGGCCACTGGCGCTCAGTTCCTGACCGAGACCGTCGGCGTGTTCGCGCCGAAGTCGACGGCGCGCGAGTCGTTGTCGGCCGGAGAGGTTGGTTTCGTCATCGCCGGCATCAAGGAGTTGAAAGCCGCGCGCGTCGGCGACACGATCACGCTGGCGGCGAAACCGGCGTCGCAGCCGTTGCCCGGCTTCAAGGAAGTCAAGCCGCAGGTGTTCGCCGGCCTGTTTCCGGTCGAGGCGAACCAGTACGACGCGCTGCGCGATTCGCTGGAAAAGCTCAAGCTCAACGATGCGGCGCTGATGTACGAGCCGGAGGTTTCGCAGGCGCTAGGCTTCGGCTTCCGCTGCGGCTTCCTCGGTCTGCTGCACATGGAAATCGTGCAGGAACGGCTCGAGCGCGAGTTCGACATGGACCTGATCACGACCGCGCCGACGGTGATCTACGAAGTGGAGCAGCGCGACGGTTCGATCGTGATGGTCGACAACCCGTCGAAGATGCCCGAGCCGTCGAAGATCGAAGAGATCCGCGAGCCGATCGTCTCCGTCAACCTGTACACGCCGCAGGAATACGTGGGCGCGGTGATCACGCTTTGCACGCAGAAGCGCGGCGTGCAGACCAACATGACCTACCACGGCAAGCAGGTGATGCTCACCTACGAAATGCCGATGGCGGAAATCGTGCTCGATTTCTTCGACAAGCTGAAGTCCACCTCGCGCGGCTACGCGTCGATGGACTACGAGTTCAAGGAGTACCGCGCGGCCGACGTGGTGAAGGTGGACATGCTGATCAACGGCGACAAGGTCGACGCGCTCGCGATCATCGTGCACCGAGCCAACGCCGCCTACCGCGGACGCGCGGTCGCGGCCAAGATGCGCGAGCTGATTCCGCGCCAGATGTTCGACGTGGCGATCCAGGCCGCCGTCGGTTCCAACATCCTCGCGCGCGAAAACGTGAAGGCGATGCGCAAGAACGTGCTGGCCAAGTGCTACGGCGGCGATATCACGCGCAAGCGCAAGCTGCTGGAAAAGCAGAAGGCCGGCAAGAAGCGCATGAAGCAGGTCGGTTCGGTCGAAGTGCCGCAGGAAGCATTCCTGGCGATTCTACAAGTGGAAGATAAATGACATTCCAAGCGATTCTGGGCAATTTCGCACTGATTCTGTTCGTTCTTACCATCGTCACCGGCGTCGTCTGGTTTCTGGACGTTTTTCATTTCGCCCGTCAGCGGCGCGCGCGTGCCGATGCCGCCTTGGCCGAGTACGATGCGCGTCTGGCGCGCCTGCAGGCGGACGGCATCAAGAGTGAGGACGGCGCGCGCGCCAAGCTGGAAGCGGATCTGCTGCGCCAGCCGGCCTGGATCGAGTATTCGGGCAGTTTTTTCCCGGTCATTGCGCTGGTGTTCGTGCTGCGCTCCTTCCTGTTCGAGCCGTTCAAGATTCCGTCCAGTTCGATGGTGCCGACCCTGGTCACGGGCGATCTCATCCTGGTCAACAAGTACACCTACGGCATCCGCTTGCCTGTGATCAACAAGGAAATCATCGATCTGAACGATCCGCAGCGCGGCGACGTGATGGTATTCAAATATCCGAAGGATCCGTCGCTCGATTACATCAAGCGCGTGATCGGCGTGCCCGGCGACCGCGTGGTCTATCGCAACAAGCAGTTGACGATCAACGGCGTGCCTGCGAAATACGCGCCGCTGCCGGACTACCTGGACGAGGATACGTTGACCTATTCGCGCCAGTTCGTCGAAACGCTCGGCAGCGTCGAACATCGCATCCTGAACGACGATCGCGGCCCGACCTATGTCCCGCACCCGGACAACTTCCCCTACCGCGAGCAGTGCTCCTATAACGCCGAGGGCTTCGCGTGCACGGTCCCGGCTGGACATTACTTCGTGATGGGCGATAATCGCGATAACAGCCTGGACAGCCGCTTCTGGGGCTTCGTGCCGGACGAGAACATTGTCGGAAAGGCATTTTTCGTCTGGATGAATTTCGGCGATCTTGGGCGCATCGGTAGTTTCCAATAAGAAAATAATCAGGGGGGGATATGCGGCGTCGTCTCCAGGCCGGCCTGTCGCTGGCGGGTTTCATGTTCGTGATCGTCATTGTCGCCCTGCTTGCAGTGCTGGCAATGCAGGTGGTCCCGAGCGTGGTCGAGTATTCTGCGATCAAGAAGGCGCTGGTCAGTGCAGCCAATAGCGGTTCCACTCCGCGCGAGATCCGGGATGCGTTCGACCGCCAGCGTACGACCACCTATATCGAATCGGTGACGGGACGCGACCTGGAAATCGAGAAAACGGAAAGCGGATATGACGTGAGCGTGGCCTACCAGAAGACAATTCCGCTGGTGGGTCCGGCCAGCCTGGTGCTGGACTATGAGGCAAGCAACCGGTGACGGTGGCGCCTTCGAGAGGAAGATGGATTTCAAACTGCTGCAAGACCGGCTCGGTCACACTTTCAGGGATGCTGCGCTGCTGCAGCAGGCCCTGACGCACCGCAGCCATAGCAGCGTGCACAACGAGCGCCTGGAATTCCTCGGCGACTCGGTCCTGAACTGCGTGGTGGCCTCGTTGCTGTTCGAGCGCTACAACAAGATCGACGAGGGCGACTTGTCGCGGCTGCGCGCGAACCTGGTCAAGCAGCAGTCGCTGTACGAGATCGCCCAGCGCCTCGAACTGTCGCAGTTTCTGCGCCTCGGCGAGGGCGAGTTGAAGTCGGGGGGGTTCCGCCGTCCGTCGATTCTTGCCGACACCCTGGAAGCCCTGTTCGGCGCGATCTTTCTGGATGCCGGTTTCGATGCGGCGCGCGGGGTGATTCGCGCGTTGTACATTCCGATTCTCGATACCGTCGATCCGAAGACTCTCGGCAAGGATGCCAAGACCCTGTTGCAGGAATTTCTGCAGGGCAAGAAGATCCCGCTTCCCCAATACAACGTCGTTGCCACCCACGGCGCCGCGCACAACCAGCAGTTCGAGATCGAATGCCTGGTGCCGAAACTGGACATTCAGGTGTTCGGTACTGGCGGCAGCCGGCGTGCGGGCGAACAGGCGGCGGCCAAACTGGCGCTGGAAGCGGTGCAGAAAGCACTGGCCAAAACCGCAGCTTCCGCCCGCAAGCCGCGCCGCCGCGCGTCCCAGTTGAAACTGGCCGGAATTGCGACGATTCAGCCGGATGCGCCGCAGGACACTCCGCCGTCTCCGGTAGCCGAACACCCTGCGCCTGCGCCGTCCGATCCGCGTCAGGGCGGCCTCGATCTTGCGACTCCGGGACCAGGGGCGGCTGAGCGGCCAGCTCCCGGCGGCAAGACTGATGACCGTACGCCCGGTCAGCCTGCAGCTTCCGAGGCAGAACCGCAGCCCCCCACTCACCCGAAGACTGCATGACCTCCGTTTCTTCTGACGACTTCCGTTGCGGCTATGTCGCCATCGTCGGTCGCCCCAACGTCGGCAAATCGACGCTGATGAACGCGCTGATCGGCGCAAAAGTCAGCATCACTTCGCGCAAGGCGCAGACCACGCGCCACCGTATCACCGGCATTCAGACTCGACCCGGCGCGCAATTCGTGTACGTCGATACCCCCGGTTTCCAGACCCGGCATTCGAATGCGCTGAACCGTACCCTGAACCGCACCGTCACCAATACCCTGAGCGCGGCCGACGTGATCCTGTTCGTCGTCGAAGGCGGTACCTTCGGTCCGGCCGACAAACAGGTGCTGGATCTGTTGCCGGCCGGCGTGCCGTGCTTGCTGGTTATCAACAAGGTCGATCGCGTCAAGGACAAGGCGGCATTGATTCCATTTACGCAGCAGGTCGTCGCTGCGCGCGAGTTTTCCGCGGTGGTGCCGGTCTCGGCCAGTCAGCGCTACCAGCTCGAAGCGCTGGAGCGCGAGATCGAGAAGCTGTTGCCGCACAATCCGCCGATGTTCGGAGAGGACGACATCACCGACCGCTCCGAGCGTTTCCTGGCCGCCGAGATCGTGCGCGAGAAGGTATTTCGTTTCGTCGGCGACGAATTGCCCTATACCAGTACCGTGGTGATCGAAAAGTTCGAGGAAGAAGGGCGCCTGCGGCGCGTGTTCGCGGCAATTCTGGTCGAGCGTGAGGGCCACAAGGCGATGGTGATCGGACAGAAGGGCGCCAAGCTCAAGGAAATCTCGACCCAGGCGCGGCTCGACATGGAAAAGCTGTTCGGCGGGCCGGTGTATCTGGAAATCTGGGTCAAGGTGAAGTCCGGCTGGGCCGATAACGAGGCCGGGCTGCGCGCCTACGGATACGAATAAGGCGCCGTTCATACGTTCCCGCGCAATGCATGCACTCCGACCAGAGGCGGACCGCACGCCATCAGACGTTGCGGAATCCTCCGTGCCCACTGCCTCGCGCACTCCCGCACGAGCGCGGCCCGACCGCGACGGGCGAGTGAACGGCCAGCCGGCGTTCGTTCTCCACAGCTATCCGTACAAGGAAACCAGCCTGATCGTCGATCTGTTTACGCGCGAATACGGGCGCGTGGCGCTGGTGGCGAAGGGGGCGAAACGGCCGCATTCCAAGCTGCGTGGCGCGTTGCAGACCTTCCAGCCGCTGTCGGTGAGCTGGAGCGGCAAGGGCGAGGTGCGTACGCTGACCGCGGCGGAATGGATCGGCGGCCTGTTGCCCTTGGAGAAATCGGCGCTGTTGTGCGGCTTCTATCTGAACGAACTGCTGGTCAAGCTGCTCGCGCGCGAAGATCCGCACCCGGCGCTGTTCGACCACTATGTCGATACGCTGAACCAGTTGGCACATGACCAGCCGGCGCCGATCGTGCTGCGCCGCTTCGAGCGTGCATTGCTGCGGGAAACCGGGGTCGGCGGAAATTTCGCAATCTGCCGCGCGACCGGAGAACCGGTGCAGGACGAACGCATCTACGTGGTCGATCCGGAGCAGGGGCCGCGTCCGGCGCACGCAGCCGATACCTGGCCGCGCGTCTCCGGCAAGACGCTGCTCGATATGGAACGCGAGGATTACCGCGACCCGGCCACGCAATCGCAGAGCAAGTTCCTGATGCGCTTTCTTCTTGCGCACCATCTGGCCGGGGCGACGCTGAACACGCGCCAGATTCTGATAGATTTGATGCAGTTATAAGCCATTCCCTTGTCCGACATGAGCCTGCTACATCCCACCACGCCGGTGATCGATCTGGGCGTCAACATCGATCACGTGGCCACGCTGCGCAATGCGCGCGGCACCGACTACCCCGATCCGCTGGAGGCGGCGTTGATGGCCGAGGAGGCCGGGGCCGACTGCATCACCCTGCATCTGCGCGAAGACCGGCGGCACATTCGCGACGCAGACGTGATCGCGATCCGTGCGCAACTGACCACGCGCATGAACCTGGAGGCCGCGGTCACGCCCGAGATGCTCGACTTCGCTTGCCGCATCAGGCCCCAGGACGTGTGCCTGGTGCCGGAGCGGCGCGAGGAGGTGACCACCGAGGGCGGGCTGGATGTAGCCGGCCGTTTCAAGGATGTGCAGGCCGCGGTGCGCCAGTTGCAGGCCGAAGGCATTCGCGTTTCCCTGTTCATCGATGCCGAGCCGGCACAGATCCAGGCTGCCGCCGAGACCGGCGCGCCCGTGATCGAGATCCATACCGGGCGCTATGCAAACGCGCAGACGGAAGCCGAGATACAGACGGAGCTGGAGCGTGTGCGCATCGGCGTGCTGGACGGCGTGCGCCACGGCCTGAAAGTCAATGCCGGGCATGGCCTGCATTACACCAACGTGCAGGCGATCGCCGCGATCGCCGAGATCGAGGAATTGAACATCGGCCATGCCATCGTGGCCAAGGCGCTGTTCATCGGCTGGCCGAATGCGGTCAAGGAAATGAAGTCGATCATGGTCGCGGCGCGCCTGGGGCTGCACAAGAAATGATCTTCGGCATCGGGACCGACATCGTCCAGATCTCGCGCATCGAAGCGGCGCTCGCACGCAATGGCGAGCGTTTTGCGGCAAAGATCCTCGGCCCGGAGGAGATGGAAAAATTCCGCCGGCGCCGCGCGAAGGTGGAGGCGCGCGGCCTGCGTTTTCTCGCTTCGCGCTTCGCGGCCAAGGAGGCGTTCTCAAAGGCGATAGGCCTCGGCATGCGCATGCCGATGACCTGGCGCGCGATGCAGACGCTGAACGCCCCGAGCGGCAAGCCGATCGTCGTCGCCAGCGGCACGCTGAAGGATTACATGGAACACAATCGCCTGTCCGCGCAGGTATCGATTACCGACGAAGCCGATTACGCGGTGGCCTTCGTCATCGTGGAGAAGGAATGACTGCAGCCAATGCGAGCGCGCTCGGGCCGGTGATGCTGGACGTGGTAGGCAAGACGCTGGACGAGGAGGATATCCGTCGCATCCGGCATCCGCTGACCGGCGGCGTGATCCTGTTCGCGCGCAATTTCGAAAGCCGTGCGCAATTGTGCGCGCTGACCCGGGCCATCCATGAAGCCCGTCCGGGCGTGCTGATCGCGGTCGACCACGAGGGCGGACGCGTGCAGCGCTTCCGTGCGGACGGATTCACGCGCCTGCCGCCGATGCGCAGGCTGGGCGAACTGTGGGAACGCGATGTGCTGGAGGCGATGCGTGCGGCCACCGACGTCGGCTTCGTGCTGGCGGCCGAGCTGCGCGCCTGCGGCGTCGATCTCTCGTTTACGCCGGTGCTGGACCTCGACTACGGTGAGTCGGAAGTGATCGGCGATCGCGCCTTCCACCGCGACCCGCGCGTGGTGGCTGCACTGGCGAAGAACCTGAATCACGGCCTGACGCTGGCGGGAATGGCCAACTGCGGCAAGCATTTTCCCGGTCACGGTTACGTACAGGCCGACTCGCATGTCGCGATTCCGGTCGACAAGCGCGAACTCGACCAGATCCTGACTGAAGACGCTGCACCCTACCGCTGGCTCGGCCTCGGCCTGGCCGCGGTAATGCCGGCCCACGTGATCTACCCGAAGGTGGACCGCCGGCCGGCCGGATTCTCGAAGAAGTGGCTGCGCATGCTGCGCCGCGATTTCGGCTTCGAGGGCGTGATCTTCAGCGACGACCTGAGCATGGAAGGCGCGCGCGTGGCCGGCAATGTGGTCGACGGCGCGCGCGCGGCGCTAAAGGCCGGTTGCGACATGGTGCTGGTCTGCAATTCGCCGCAGCGTGCCGATGAACTGCTCGCAGGGCTGGACGGCACTGAAGCCGATGCGGTTTCGGTTGCGCGCATCGCTGCGCTCGTCCCGCGCATGCCGGCATCGGACTGGGACAGCTTGCAGCGCGACGCCCGCTATCGCGCCGCCAAGAAGACCGTGCGTGCCCTGACGGATGCCTGAAATCCGATAGTCCGATGTCCGATTCCGTCGCTCCCGATCCGCGCGCCGCATTGCTGGATACGGTCGCGCGCCTGCCGAATCTCCCTGGCGTCTACCGCTATTTCGATGCCGAGGACCGGCTGCTCTACGTCGGCAAGGCGCGCGACCTGAAGAAGCGCGTCTCCAGCTATTTCCAGAAGAATCTCGCCAGCCCGCGCACGGCGATGATGGTGTCGCGCATCGCGCGCCTCGAAACCACGGTCACGCGCAGCGAGGCCGAGGCGCTGCTGCTCGAGAACAATCTGATCAAGACGCTGCAGCCGCGCTACAACATCCTGTTCCGCGACGACAAGTCCTACCCCTATCTGAAGATCACCAGCGAGGCGGTGCCGCGCATGGCCTACTACCGGGGCTCGGTCGACAAGAAGCACCAGTACTTCGGGCCGTTTCCGAGCGCCTGGGCGGTCAAGGAGTCGATGCAGATCCTGCAGAAGGTGTTCCAGTTGCGTACCTGCGAGGACTCTGTGTTCGCAAACCGCACGCGGCCCTGCCTGCTGCACCAGATCCAGCGCTGCAGCGCGCCCTGCGTGAACGCGATCGATCCCGAGGAGTACGCGCTGGATGTGGAGAACGCCGCCAAGTTCCTGCGCGGCCGGCAGAACGAGGTCATGGCAGCGCTGGAAAGCAAGATGCACGGCTTCGCTGCGGAGCTGAAGTTCGAACAGGCGGCGGCGGTGCGCAACCAGATCCAGGCCCTGTCGCGCGTGCTGCAGCAACAGAGCATGGAGACCGTCGGCGATGCCGACATCGACATCGTCGCCGTCATCGTCCACGGCGGGCGCGCATGCGTGAACCTTGCCATGGTGCGCGGCGGGCGCCATCTCGGCGACCGCGCCTATTTCCCGGCCCATGTGGAGGATGCGGTGGCCGACGGAGAGGAGAGCGCCGAAGTCGAGGTGCTGAAGGCCTTCCTGGCGCAGCACTACATCGACAAGTTCATCCCCGGCACGCTGATCCTGAACATCGAATTCGACGAACCGGCACTGATGACCGCGTTGATGGAGCAATGCGGCCATCGCATCAACCTGGTGTTCCAGCCGCAGGGGCAGCGCCGTCACTGGCTGGAAATGGCGCACAAGGGCGCCGAGATCGCCCTGGCGCGGCTGTTGTCGGAACAGGGATCGCAGCAGGCGCGTACCCGTGCGCTGGCCGACGTCCTCGGCCTCGACAGCGCCGACCTCGCAGCCCTGCGCATCGAATGCTTCGACGTCAGCCACACGCAAGGCGAGGCGACCCAGGCGTCCTGCGTGGTATTCCATCATCACGCGATGCAGAACGGCGAGTATCGCCGCTTCAACATTTCCGGCATCGCGCCGGGGGACGACTACGGCGCGATGCGCCAGGTGCTCACGCGACGCTATGAAAAGGTGGCGGGCGGTGAAGGCACGATGCCGGACATCGTGCTCGTCGACGGCGGCAAGGGGCAGGTCGAAATCGCGCGCCAGGTGTTTTCCGAACTCGGGCTCGACACCGGCATCATCGTCGGCGTCGCGAAAGGTGAGGGGCGAAAGGTCGGTCTGGAGACGCTGATCTTTGCGGACGGACGTGCGCCGCTCGAGCTCGGCAAGGAATCGGCTGCGCTGATGCTGATCGCACAGGTCCGCGACGAAGCCCATCGTTTCGCGATCACCGGCATGCGCGCCAAGCGCGCGAAGGCGCGTCAGACCTCGCGTCTGGACGAAATCGAAGGCATCGGCGCCAAGCGCCGGCAGAAACTGCTGGCACGCTTCGGCGGCCTGCGCGGCGTGATGGATGCCAGCGTGGATGAACTGGCATCGGTGGAAGGCATTTCGCGCGGATTGGCCGAACAGATCTACAAGCAGTTGCGTTAGCCGCTGAAAAAACAGAACCGGGCCCGCATTGCAGGCAGCGCGCGTTCCACGGATAATCGCGACAACTCACTGACGCCGATCATGCCCTTCAATATTCCGATTCTCCTCACCTGGCTGCGTGTAGCCCTGATTCCCCTGGTCGTTGGCGTTTTCTACCTGCCGGAGTCCCTGTTGTCCAGGGAGACACAGGGGCTGGCATCGGCACTGATATTCATCGTCGCGGCCGTAACGGACTGGCTGGACGGCTATCTTGCCCGCCGCTGGAACGAAACATCGGCCTTCGGCGCCTTCCTCGATCCGGTCGCCGACAAGCTGATGGTCGCGGGTGCCTTGCTCGTGCTGGTGCAGTTGCACGCGGTCGACGCGGTCATCGCCTTCATCATCATCGGCCGTGAAATCACGATCTCGGCCCTGCGCGAATGGATGGCGCAAATCGGAGCGTCGAAATCGGTGGCGGTCAGTTCGCTCGGCAAGATCAAGACCGCTGCCCAGATGGCCGCCATTCCGATGCTG
>Ga0164243_10002376_pt1 | contig 31134 bp, 26 predicted proteins | sample OricompcompostOP_FD_108781 | JGI IMG/M metagenome (GOLD analysis project Ga0164243, IMG submission 108781) | Organic Plus compost microbial communities from Emeryville, California, USA - Original compost - Organic plus compost (OP) | ecosystem: Engineered > Solid waste > Mixed feedstock >... | reverse complement strand
TGGCCAATGTCCGCGGCAGCCGACCGGAGAACCTCGAGTACACCGGGGCGGCGGTACCGCTGCAACAGGTCTGGATCGCTCTGCGGGCCAGTGAACGGTCGATCCTGGAACAGGTAACACTCGCCAACATCGCCGACGCAACCATGCCGCAGGCAGTAGCCGATCTGATCGCCTCGCCGGCCGCCTGGTCCTGAACAACCTTGTCGGAACCTCCGGGCCAGAGCTACTGGCATAATCCCTACTCGACATGTAGGCTTCGTTGGGTCCGTAGGGATAGTTCCCTTCGCGAAACAACGGAAGGCGGATCCGCATGCGCAAGCTCGTCGTGGTCGGCATCGTCGGCCTGCTCGCCCAGCTGGTCGACGGAGCCCTGGGAATGGGCTACGGCGTCACCTCGACGAGCCTCCTGGTCGGCCTCGCCGCGCTGTCACCGGCTGCGGCCTCGGCCTCGGTGCACCTGTCGGAGATGGCGACCAACATCGCATCGGGTGTCGCCCACTGGCGGCTGAAGAACGTCGACTGGAAAGTCGTTGCCCGGATCGCCCTGCCGGGCGCGATCGGCTCGTTCCTGGGCGCCACTGTGCTGTCCCGGCTGTCCACCGAAGCAGCCGCGCCGCTGATGTCGGGCATCCTGCTGGCCCTGGGCAGCTACCTGTTCATCCGGTTCCTGGTCGGCATCAAGCCCCGACTGAAAGGACGCCCGACGCTCAAGCTGCTCGCCCCGCTCGGGCTGTTCGCGGGATTCGTCGACGCCACCGGCGGCGGCGGGTGGGGCCCGGTGGCGACGCCGGCGCTGCTGACCGACGGCCGGATGCCGCCGCGCAAGGTGATCGGCTCGATCGACACCGCCGAGTTCTGCGTCAGCGCGGCCGCCAGCATCGGGTTCGTCCTCGCCCTGGGATCCCAGGGCATCCACTGGGGCCTGGCGCTCGCGCTGCTGCTCGGCGGCGTGATCGCCGCACCGATCGCCGCGTACCTGGTCCGCATCGCGCCGGCCCACCTGCTGGGGATCGCGATCGCCGGACTGATCCTGCTGACCAACACCCGCACCATCCTGAAGACGGCCGAGACGCCGGCCGGGCTGAACTGGACGCTGTACGCGGTGATCTTCGCCGCGACCGTCCTCGGCCTGGTCTTCGTCGGTCTCCGACACCGCAGCCGCAAGGCAGCCGAGGCGCGGAGTGCCGTGGTCACAGCAGCGGCCGGAACGGTGTCAGCACACTCTCGCTGAACTTCACCATCACCGGGCGGCTGTGCCATTCGTCCAGGGTGAGTTCCCGGCAATTGCCGGCGTCGACGGCGAAGATCTCCTCCAGCTGCTGCGCCACGGCATCGGAGAACACCTCGATATTGATCTCGTAGTTGCCGGCCAGCGACAGTCGGTCGATGTTGGCGGTCCCGATCGTCGACCAGTGCCCGTCGATCGACGCCGTCTTGGCATGCACCATCGCACCCTGGTAGAGGAACAGTCGAACCCCGCCACGCAGCAACTGGGTGTAGAAGCCGCGGGACAACCAGTCCGCGACGATGTGGTTGGACTCCTCGGGAACGATGATCCTGACGTCGACGCCACGGTCCGCGGCCTGGGTCAGCGCACGCACCATGTCGTCGTCGGGGATCAGATAGGCGTGGGTCAGGTAGATGTGGTCGCTGGCCCGGTCGATCGCCTCCAAGTACATGCCGCGGATCGGGAAGACAAGATTGCGGGGCACATTCCGGTAGAGCCGGATGTTGGGCTGCCAGACCAGTCCACCGGTGTCGGGCAGCGCCGGCAACCGGCGACGCGGGAACAGGTTCCAGTAGTCGATGAAAGCGTTCTGCATGTCCCAGACGATGTCGCCGGTGAGTCGGGCGTGGGTGTCCCGCCAGTTGGTGGCGTACAGGGAACCGATGTTGTAACCGCCGATGAAGGCGACGTCGCTGTCGACGACCACCAGTTTGCGGTGGTTGCGGCCCAACCGCCGCGGCACCGGGAGGGTCCGGCCGGCGGCCCGGTGGGGTTTGACCTTGATGTTGGGGTGATTGGGGAACCGGAAGAACGACCGGGGCACCACGAGGTTGGCGAACTCGTCGTAGACGATGTAGACGCGTACGCCCCGTTCGGCCGCGGCGATCAGCTCGTCCTTGAAGCGCTGGCCGACCTCGTCGGCCTTCCAGATGAACGTCTCGAAGAAGATCTGCTTCTTGGCCTGCCGGACGGCACCGAGCATGTCGGCGTACAGGTCCTCGCCGTAGGTGTAGACGGTCACCTCCGAACCGCCCGCGGTCACCGATCGCGGCGGAACCCGGGGGAACACCACCGGGCCGCGCTTTTTCTTGCGGCGGTGGTCGACGACCGCCAGCGAGGCCAGGGTCACGGTCTGTGCGGCGACGGCCGCGAGCGCCGCACGACGCAGGATCTTTCGCATCGGTACCCGGCGCAGCCACATGGCGACAAGCGTAGCCGTCGCAACAGAGCCGCTCGGCCGGTCGCCGCCACAGCTGTCGGCTGCCGCTACTAGGCTGGTCCGGTCATGGCCACAGCATCATCCTCCGCCGGTAACCCGAGCGAGACGGCGCGCCCGACGCCGCAGGAGGATGCCCTTTTCCCGGAGGCGGGCCGACCGGCCCGGCGCAAGGACCGGAAACGCGCCAAGGATCTGCTCGACGGGCTCAATCCGCAGCAGCGTCAGGCGGTCACCCACGAGGGCGGTCCGGTGTTGGTGGTCGCCGGAGCGGGGTCCGGCAAGACCCGGGTGCTCACCCGGCGGATCGCCTATCTGGTGGGGGAGCGCAATGTCCACCCCGGTTCGATCCTGGCGATCACCTTCACCAACAAGGCCGCAGCCGAGATGCGCGAACGCGTCGTCGAGCTGGTCGGCAACCGGGCGAAGTTGATGTGGGTCTCCACTTTCCACTCCGCCTGTGTCAGGATCCTGCGTCAAGAGATCGCCCGGTTCGGCATGTCGCGGACCTTCTCGATCTATGACGACACCGATGCCAAGCGACTGATGCAGCTGGTCTGCCGTGATCTTTCCCTCGACCCCAAGCGTTTTCCGCCCCGTGCGGTGCTGAACTGGGTATCCAATCTGAAGAACGAACTCGTCGACACCGACTCGGCCAACGATCGGGTGAACACCGCGCTGGAAGAGGGCTATCTGGCCGCGTACAAGGAGTACCAGCAGCGGTTGACCGCGGCCAATGCCCTGGACTTCGACGATCTGATCATGACCACCGTGCACCTGATGCAGGCGTTCGGTGAGGTGCGCGAGCAGTATCGCCGTCGGTTCCGGCACGTCCTGGTCGACGAGTACCAGGACACCAATGTCGCGCAGTACGCGTTGATCCAGCAGTTGTGCGGAGAGATCGCCGATCCCGACGACGACGCACCGGTCGCTGCACCGGCGGAACTGATGGTGGTCGGTGACTCCGACCAGTCGATCTACGCCTTCCGCGGCGCGACGATCCGCAACATCCTGGACTTCGAGACCGATTTCCCGGGTGCGGAGACCATCCTGCTGGAACAGAACTACCGTTCGACGCAGAACATTCTCGACGCGGCCAATGCGGTGATCAGCAACAACCAGGGCCGGACCGAGAAACGGTTGTGGTCCGACGCCGGCAAGGGCGAGCAACTGGTCGGCTATGTCGCCGACAGCGAACACGACGAGGCACAGTTCGTGGCGAGTGAGATCGATGCGCTGGTCGACCAGGGAAAGGTCAAGTACAGCGACGTCGCCGTGTTCTACCGGACCAACGCACAGTCCCGTGCCTTCGAAGAGGTCTTCATCCGCGTCGGGCTGCCGTACAAAGTGGTCGGCGGCGTGCGTTTCTACGAACGCCGGGAGATCCGGGACGCGATCGCCTACCTGCGGGCGATCGCCAACCGGAGCGACGACGTGTCGCTGCGCCGCATCCTGAACGTGCCCAAACGCGGTATCGGTGACCGTGCCGAGGCCGCGGTGGAGGCGTACGCCGCCGAGCACCAGATCAGCTTCGGCGACGCGCTGCGCCAGGTCGACCGGATCCCGGGACTGTCCGCACGGTCGGCCAAGCAGATCAATGGCTTCACCGCTTTCATGGACAAATGCGAACGGATGGTCGCCGACAGTGCGCCCGCCGACCAGGTGCTGACCACGGTGCTGCAGGATTCCGGCTACCTGACCGAATTGCACGAGTCGACCGATCCGCAGGACGAGACCCGGTTGGAGAACCTGGTCGAACTGGTGGCGGTGGCCCGGGAGTTCGTGACGACCGGGGCCGCACCGATCGGCGGCACGCCGGGACCGGGACTTGAGGCACTCAGCACCGATCCCACCGTGGCCTACGGCTACCAGTTGCCGACAGCCGAACCGGAACCGGTGAGGGCCGAGCCGGCTCCGGAGGACAGTCTGTTCGCCGAGGGCCTGTTCGCCGAGGGCCTGTTCGCCGATGACGTGGTCCCCGTCGACGAGCCCGGGTCGGCCCCGTCGATCCTGGAGCAGGTGAAGATCGGGCCCGAGGCCGACCAGCTGGTCGGCACCGAGTTCGAACTCGGCGCCGGAGCCCCCGAGCCCGATGTCTCGCTCGGCGCCTTCCTGGAGCGCGTCGCGCTGGTCGCCGACGCCGACCAGATCCCTGATGCGCCCGACGGCGAGAACGCGGGCATGGTCACCCTGATGACCCTGCACACCGCCAAGGGCCTGGAGTTCGACACGGTCTTCCTCGGCGGCATGGAGGATGGGATCTTCCCGCACCAGCGGGCGCTGGCCGACAAGACCGAGCAGGAGGAGGAGCGGCGACTGGCCTACGTCGGTCTGACCCGGGCCCGCAAGCGGCTGTACCTGACCCGGGCGGTCGTCCGGTCCGCCTGGGGTGCGCCACAGCACAATCCGCCCAGCAGGTTCCTGGCGGAGATCCCCGGCGAGCTCATCGACTGGCGGCGTACCGAGGGGGCGGTCACCAGCTGGCGGTCCTCCTCGGCCACCTCCCGGTGGGAACGGGAGCGCGCCAAGGACGAGGCCACCGCGCGGTGGCGCAACACGGTCGGGTTCGGCAGCCCGATGCCCAAGAAGAAGGAGATTCCCAGCCTGGCGCCCGGAGACCGCGTGCTGCACTCGGTGTTCGGGATGGGCAGCGTCGTGGCCACCTCCGGCGCGGGGGAGAACGCCAAGGCCGACGTGGATTTCGGGTCGGCCGGCATCAAGCGGCTCAGCCTGCGCCACGCACCGTTGGAGAAACTCTGATCGGTCGGCTGACCGTGCCCGTCAGACCTCGAACACCGACCAGCAGATGGCGTTCCGTCGCTGCTGATCCTCCAGCACCAGATCTCGGACCTCGGCTGGAAGCCGGTCGCGTTGCCATCGGCACTCCCGCCGCCCGGCGGCGTCCGCGTCGTCTCCCGCTGCGGCCCGGACGGCCTTGATCGCGTACGCGGCGGCGCCCAGATCGTGCTCGGCGACGTGGGCGACGACAGCTGCCTGGCCGGCGGCGTAGGCGGCGAATCGCGCAGCGCCGACAAGCTCCCGCGCCGCTCCCATTGCTTGACCGCCCGCTGCGCGGGTATCCATCATCCCGAGCTCGCTGCGAGCCCAGGCCCGGGCCGCCTCGATGGCCCGGCGAGGTCGCGGGTCATCAGGTCGTACGGATTCGAAGAACGGGAGAACATGCTCGGCGCAGGCCGCCGCCCACAGGGCGAGGAGATGATGATCGGAATCGGTCAGGCTCCCGCCGCGGCGGATCGTGATCAGCCGCGGGTCGCGTTCCTTGGACAGAATCATCAGCCGGGCCGGACGAGCCGCTCAGACGTACAGACCTCAGACATGCAGACCTCAGACGTGCAGAGTTCAGACGTGCAGACCGTGGGCGCCGAACCACGGCGCCGGGTTGACCGCCGAGTAGACATCGCCCGGGGTGACGCCTGCGGGGTAGAGCTCCACGTGGGTGTGCGGGCCGAACGCCCGGCCGGTCATCCCGACGTGGCCGATCAACTGACCGCCGCTGACCTGCTGTCCGCTGCTGACGGCAACCGAGGACATGTGGGCGAAGAGCATCTGCTCGCCGTCGGCGAACTTGATCACCACGTAGTTGCCGGCCCAGCTGCTGGCCGGACCGATCCCGGCGTTGGTCACCACACCGTTGGCGGTCGCGTGGATCGGGGTACCGATCGGTGCAGCGAAATCGATGCCGGTGTGGTAGCGGGCCCAGGATCCGACCTGGCCGAAGGTTGCGGCAATCGTGAACTGGCCCGGATTGACCGGGAGGTGGGCCTGGCCGTCGCCGCTGGAGACGGTGTAGTCACCGCCGGTGGCGGCGTTGCCGCCCGAGCCGGTGTCGCCGGAAGTGGCGGCGCGGCGGGACAGTTCCCGTTCCCGAGCCTGCTTGCTCAGCTTGCTGGACAGCTTCTCGGTCTTGTCGGCGGTCGACTTCAGCGCCTTCGCCCTGGCCTGCGCGGCCGCTTCGGCCTTGGCGTTCTGGTTGCCGGTCTCGATGACTTTGGCATTCGCCTGGGCGTCGCGGCGGGCACCGATGTCCACCGTCCCGTCCAGGGGCTCCCCGCTCTTCCGGTCGCTCGTCCGCCCGTCGGTGAGGGGCTGCCGCTGGGTCGACCGGCTGGTCCCGGTCGTCCGCTGGGATGCCGGGTGGTCAGCCGATTGGCTGACCGAAACACCGGGCGCTGCGCCGCCGGCCGTCTCGTGGGCCCATCCGGTCATGGCGACGCCGCCGGCAACACCGAGGCCGAGCGCGGAGATGGCGAGCGCGGCAAGGCCGTTGCGCAGCCAGCCCCGCTTGTCCTTCTCGATCTCCTCGATGGCTCGGCGGGCACGCGACTGCCGGAAGGCGCCTGATGCGTTCACGCGGAGGCTGCTGAAGCCCTTCAGCGGCGTGTCGCTCTGGCGGCGCGGTTGCGATGGCACGCGGGATGTACTCCTTGGTCGTCGACTGCCGGTGGCGCGGTAATGACCCCTACCGGGCTGCAGGCACCCGAAGACCATAACGGACACATAACGACAACGACAAACCCCTCCGGGGATCTGGGGATAACTTACGGTGCCGTTGAGGATTATCGGGGGTGAATGATTACCGGGTATGAACGCCGATATTGGCGAGCCACGGTAGTGGATCAACCGCCCGATAGACGTCGCCGAATCGGACTCCCGGGGGATAGACCTCGAAATGCAGGTGCGGGCCGAAGGCCCGCCCAGTCTGCCCGACCCGGCCGATGACCTGACCCGCCGTCACCTGTTCCCCGACGGTGGCACCGATCCAGGACATGTGACTGTACATCGTGGTCATGCCGTCGGCGTGTTGGACCGCAACGTGGTTGCCGGACCAGTCGCCGGTGTTCCCGGCGAACACCACGACACCCGCGGCGGCCGCATGGATCGGTTCGCCGTACGGCGCCCGGAAGTCGACACCGGTGTGATAGCTCGACCATGACCCGTACGCCCCGAACCGCGCGCCGATCACCCCGGACGCGATCGGCAGCGCCCCGCCCTGACCATTGCCCGTGCTCGTGGTGGTGGTCGTGGTGGTGGTGCCGGCCGGCAGTTCGAGGGCGTTCGCCGGCGGCTCAAGGCCCTGGGCCCGGCGTTGTTCGGCCTCGGCCCAGGCCGCGGCGAGTGCCTTGCGGACCTCCTCCAGCTTGGCCTTGGCCGCGGCGGCGATCTGCCGGTGCTGGCGTTCGGCGAAGATCCGCGTCTGGTTGTCCTCGGTCTCGCCGGCCTCGTCGACGAGGGCCCGGTGCCGGCTGTCGGCCAGCAGCTGGTAGTTCGTGTCAATGACCGCCTGATGCTCGGAGGCCAGCTCGTAGTGTCGCTGCACCGCGACCAGCCGGGTCTGGGCAGGGGTGTCCAGACGTAGGGTCGGAGCCGATCCGTCCGCCGGGTCGTACACGGCGATCGGCGGGGGACCGGAGGCGGGCTGTTCGGCGGCCTGGGACTTCGTCGGCGCGGTGAGATCGAGACTGGCCGCCACCAGAATGCCGAGGCCGCTGATGATCGCCACCGCGACGACTGCCGAGGCCCAGAGCCTGATCCATCCGGCCATCCCGGAACGCACACCGCTCACCGCAATGGACAGTCGACGAAGTCTGTCCCGTGGTCTTTTCGGTGCGGCTCGTAACACAGCTCTCCTCGGCGATGCCGACGCGTTCCAGTGTTCCACCGTCGCGGGGCATCTGCTGGTCGACCGCGAAGAAATTCCACCGGCCGCGGGGTAACGTCGGTTCCATGGACACAGCGTCGGCCCCGCTGCGGATCGTGGTCGCCAAACCCGGGCTGGACGGCCACGACCGCGGCGCCAAAGTCATCGCCCGGGCGCTCCGTGACGCGGGCATGGAGGTGATCTACACCGGTCTGCACCAGACGCCGGAGCAGATCGTCGCGACTGCCATCGCCGAGGACGCCGACGGCATCGGTCTCTCGGTGCTCTCCGGGGCGCACATGACCCTCTTTGCTCGGGTGATGGAGTTGCTGGAGGAAGCCGAGGCAGGCGACATCGTGGTGTTCGGCGGCGGCATCATCCCCGAGGAGGACCGGGCGCCGCTGGCCGACATGGGCGTGGCGGGCATCTTCACCCCCGGCGCGCGGATGGACGAGATCGTCGACTGGGTACGGACCAACGTCCGGCGGACAGCCTCGCTCTGACGGCAGGCTGCGTCGCACCGTGATCCGCCCGACCCGGTTGCCCGGCCGGGACCCGGCCGGGGCTAGGCTGCGGCTGGTCCAGACGCAAAGACAAGCAGTGGATAACCGGAGGTAGGGCCGTGGATCTGTACGAGTACCAGGCGCGTGATCTGTTCGAGGCCCACGGCGTCCCCGTCCTGCGCGGCATCACCGCGACGACACCGGACGATGCCAGGTCGGCGGCAGCAGAACTCGGCACGCCGGTGGTCGTCGTCAAGGCCCAGGTCAAGACCGGTGGCCGCGGCAAGGCCGGCGGCGTGAAGATCGCCAAGAGCCCGGACGAGGCCGCGGCGCGCGCAGAAGAGATCCTCGGCCTGGACATCAAGGGCCACGTCGTCAAGACACTGATGATCGCCGAGGGCGCCGACATCGTCGAGGAGTACTACTTCTCGGTGCTGTTGGACCGCGCCAACCGGCAGTACCTGGCGATGTGCTCGGTCGAGGGCGGTATGGAGATCGAGCAGCTGGCCGAGGAGCGCCCCGAGGCGCTCGCCCGGGTGCCGGTCGACCCGGTGGTCGGCATCGACGAGGCGAAGGCCCGACAGATCGTCGAGGAGGCCGGCTTCGACGCCGAGACCGGCGCCAAGATCGTCCCGGTGTTGATCAAGCTCTACGACGTCTACGTCAACGAGGACGCCACCCTGGTCGAGGTCAACCCGCTGGTCAAGACCGGCTCCGGCGAGATCATCGCCCTGGACGGCAAGGTCACCCTGGACGACAACGCCGCCTTCCGGCATCCCGACCATGAGGCACTGGTCGACAACGCCGCGACCGATCCGCTCGAGGTCCGGGCCAAGGGGAAGGGCCTCAACTACGTCAAGCTGGACGGCCAGGTCGGCATCATCGGCAACGGCGCCGGCCTGGTGATGAGCACCCTGGACGTCGTCGCGTACGCCGGTGAGGAGATCGCCGCCAAGCCGAAGCCGGCCAACTTCCTGGACATCGGCGGTGGCGCCAGTGCCGAGGTGATGGCCAACGGGCTGGAGATCATCCTCTCCGATGATCAGGTGAAGAGTGTCTTCGTCAACGTCTTCGGTGGCATCACCGCCTGTGACGCGGTGGCCAACGGCATCGTGCAGGCATTCGACCTGCTGGCCAAGCGTGGTGACGAGGTCACCAAGCCGCTGGTGGTACGGCTCGACGGGAACAATGCCGAGGAGGGCCGCAGGATCCTGACAGAGGCGGCGCTGCCCCGACTGGAGCAGGTGGACACCATGGACGGCGCGGCGAAGCGGGCGGCCGAACTCGCCGGCGCGGCGAACTGAACGGGAGCGGACGGCAATGGCAATCTTTCTGAACGCAGACTCCAAGATCATCGTCCAGGGCATGACCGGCTCCGAGGGCCGCAAGCACACCGCCCGGATGCTGGCATCGGGCAGCACCGTGGTCGGTGGCGTCACCCCGGGCAAGGGCGGCCAGAGTGTCGACTTCGACACCGCCGACGGCACCGTGACGCTGCCGGTGTTCGGCTCGGTCGGCGAGGCCAGAGAAGCCACCGACGCGAATGTGACGGTGATCTTCGTGCCGGCGAAGTTCGCCAAGGCGGCCGTCGTCGAGGCGATCGAGGCCGAGATCCCGCTCGCCGTGGTGATCACCGAGGGCATCCCGGTCAAGGACTCCGCAGAGTTCTTCACGCTCAGCAAGGGCTCCAAGACCCGGTTGATCGGCCCGAACTGCCCCGGCCTGATCACCCCCGGCGTCTCCAATGCCGGGATCATCCCGGCGACGATCACCAAGCCCGGCCGGATCGGCCTGGTGTCCAAGTCGGGCACCCTGACCTACCAGATGATGTACGAACTGCGGGACATCGGCTTCTCCACCTGCGTCGGCATCGGCGGGGACCCGGTGATCGGCACCACCCACATCGACGCGCTGCAAGCGTTCCAGGACGATCCCGACACCGACGCGATTGTGATGATCGGCGAGATCGGCGGCGACGCCGAGGAGCGGGCCGCGGACTTCATCAAGGCCCACGTCACCAAGCCGGTGGTCGGCTACGTCGCCGGCTTCACCGCGCCGGAGGGCAAGACGATGGGCCATGCGGGCGCGATCGTGTCCGGCTCGTCGGGCACCGCGGAGGCCAAGAAGGCTGCGCTCGAGGCGGCCGGGGTCAAGGTCGGCAAGACGCCGAGCGAGACCGCGGAGCTGATGCGCAAGATCATGAACGGCTGATCGACCGGAGCCGTGTTGCCGATCCCGGACGCTGTCCGGACCCGGGCGATCAACCAGGGTGCCGAGGCCTGGCTGGCCGGGCTGGATGACGTACTCGCCGGGTTGTGCGCCGGATGGGACGTCCGGCCGGGGTCGGTGATGGGCGGCGGCACGGCAGCACTGGTTGTCGCAGTGACCTGCTCCGACGGAACGCCCGCGGTGATCAAGATCGCTCCGCCGTACGTCGGGTTCCATGATCAGAACCGGCTGCTGGCGGCTGCCGACGGCCGTGGCTATGTCAGGCTGCTGCGCTCGGCGCCCGACGTCCGGGCGATGCTGCTCGAGGGTCTCGGTCCCCGGCTGGAGACGATCGGCGATCCCGGCTTCCGGCTCGACGTGTTGTGGCGACTGCTGCCCGTGGCCTGGCAGGTGCCGGTCGACGACCACCGCGATCAGACCTGGGACAAGGCCGAGGAACTCGCGCGGATGATCGAAGAGCTCTGGCCTGCATTGGGCGGTCCGTGCTCGCGGCGGGTGATCGAGCGGGCGTTGGACTGTGCCGAGCGCAGGGCCGGTGCTGCGCGCCGGGTGGTGGTCCACGGCGACCCGCACCCCGGCAACGCACTGCGGCTGCGGACCAATCGTCCGGGTGCCGTCGCCGGCTACGTGTTCACCGATCCGGACGGTTTCCTCTGCGATCCGGCGTACGACGTCGGCGTCACGCTGCGGGACTGGAGCGCGGAACTGCTTGCCGCCGACGATCCCCGCGAGTGGCTGCGGGTCCGCTGCGTCGCGGCTGCGCGGGAGACCGGCCAGGATCCGCGGTCGATCGAGGATTGGGCGTATCTGGAGCGGGTCAGCAGCGGGTTGTTCGTCTGCCGGGTCGCCGATCCCGAGCAGGGGTCGCGGTTCCTGCAGAGCGCCGAGCTGCTGGCCGGGTAGCCGCGGCTACCCGCACCTGGCTACCGCACCTGGCTGGCGCGTTGCGCGGCCCGGACGGTCACGGTCTCCCACTGGTCGGGGGTCAGATCCCAGTCGGGCGTCCGGGGCAGGAAGGTGTAGACGAGTTTGTTGCCGGCAGCGACGATGCCGACCCGGTACTTCGACGTCTTGTTGGCACTGATCTTCTGGCTCACCAGGGCGACCGAGCCGGAGATCGCCGTCTCCTCCGCACCGGTTCCCGAAACGCCCGAGATCTCGCTGACGTCGGCCGTGGGCAGCCGGTCGGAACAGTTCTTGATGTTCTTGGTGATCAGCTTCGCCTCGTCGGATGCCGCCTTGGCCGATTTCATGGTCAGCGTGATCTGGTCCAGACCGAACGTGTCCGGCATGCCCTTCGGCTTGTCGATCAGCACGTAGCTGCGGGCGGCCCGGCTGTCCGCCGGGATCGTGGTGAAATCGACGTTCTCGCAGCCCGAGGTGACGACATCCGCCGGCGACCCGGGGGAGAGACCGCCCCAGGTTCCGGCGTGGCTGGTCGGAACGGGAATGTCGGCCACTGCCAGGAATCCCGGTTCGTCCCCGGCGACCGGTGGCGGCCCGTCGCCGACCCGGGGATTGCTGGCGCACACCCCGATGGCGGCCGTGCACTGCCGATCGGTGAGCTTGCCGAGCGCTGCTGCTGCCTTGTCCAGATCCGGCCCGGTCTTGGCCTGGGCGAAGTCGACCACGTTGACCAGTCGTCCGGTGCGGTTGGCCACCACCGCCCGATAGGCGTTCTGCGCCGGGTCGTCCAGCAGGATCGCCGTCGCCTGGTCGCCGAGCCCGGAGATCACCCGGGCCGAGGAGATGTAGCTGCCCTTCAGGTTGCATTCGCCCAGCGACTTGGCGATCAACGCGAACGACTCGGTGGCCAGTTCGGCGGACCGGTACGCCGCGGCCAGATGCAGCGCCGCCGGCCCGTTGTCGGATGTGGTGAGCGTACGGACCTGCGCTTCGGCCGGTGTCGGTGCATCGTCCTGCGGTTCGGCCAGACAGGCGGGGACCGGGGAATCCGGCGTGCCGGCCGGTTGGTCGGCGGTCACCTTCCAGGACTGGTCGATCACCGCTTTGGCCAGGCTGGGGCTGAGCATCGTGTCGTCGGTGATCATGCTGGTGTCGACGGGAGCCGTGGGGGAGGGCACCGGCGGCTGGGTAGTCGGCGAACTGCGGTGGCTGGACCAGAACAGGTATCCCGCGGTCAACGCGGCGATCAACACCACTGTGATCGCCCCGACGGCCAGGGCAGGACGGCGGCGGTGGGCGTCAACGGCGGAGTCGGCGACGTTCTCGCGGTGGCCGATGTCCGGCCGGTCCGCCCGGTCGACCTCGACTCCGGCCACGCTGTCCCGCAGTTGTTGCAACTCCGCGCGCCGCTCGGCCCGCCGGGAGGCTGCGATCTTCTCCTCGGTCGTCGGCTCATCGGGCGTGCCGGGCTCAGCGGGCTCATCGGGCCTGCCGGGCGCATCGGGCCCGTCGGGCGCATCGGGCTTGTCCGGCCGGGCCCGGCGCGGTCGGTAGTCCCCCTGCTTCTTACCGACCATGCGCGAACGAACTCCCTGCTGACGTGCTGTTTCACCGGGCATCGGGACGGCCTCGCTGTCCGGCGGGCCGCTGGCGGGCCGTTGGGAACTGTACCTGCTCGGGCGTGTCTGTCCCAGATTGCGGCGACCACGGGGGAGCATGGACGGGCCATGGCCTCGCTGCTTTCATCCCGCCGTTCCGGCCGGTCCTCGCGCCGGCAGGGTCCGGACGTACGCCTGACGACGACCCGCGCCGAGGAGACCGAGCCGGAAACGGCGCCGTACGGTCCGCGGTACGGCTGGCAGTTGCTGGCGATCGGCGGAGCGTTGGCGACAGCCGTCGCCGGCTGGATCCTGGTCGCCGGACTGACTGTCGTCGGTTGGCTTGCCGCCGACCCCGGCGACCTCGGCGCGGCAATGCACACCGGAACGAGGTTGTGGCTCTTGGCCAACGGGACACCGGCCGAGCTGGCCGGCGTGCACTGGTCGTTGACACCGTTGGGGATGAGCCTGGTGATCGCCTTCATGATCAGCCGGTTCACCCGGGCGGCGGTCCGGTTCGCCGACCCCGATGACGCGGAGACGGCACGGGTGATCCTCGGCTCGGCCGGGCTGGCCGCCGTCAGCTACGCCGCGATCGTCGCCGCGGTCGGGCTCAGCTCGGGCGCAGAGATCGCCCGCGGAATCGTCGGCGCCGCGGTGCTGGCCGCCGTCGGCGGCCTGTGGGGCGCGGTTCGCGGCGCCGGCGTCCGGCCGACCGCCGACTGGCCGGACTGGGCGCGATCCATCCCGACGGCTGTGGCCGGCGCCGTGGCGGTGCTCGTCCTCGCCGGAATCGCCGTACTGACCGCCGGCATCGTGTTCAATGCGGACCGGGTCGGATCCCTGGCCGGCGGCCTGGGAGCCGGCGTGGTCGGCGGCATCGCCCTGTGGGGGGCCCAGGCGGCGTTCGCCCCCAACATCGTCATCTGGTGCGCCAGCTACGCCCTCGGAGCGGGCTTCCGCATCGGGCAGGGGTCGGTGGTCGCGCCCTCGGACTCCAGCCTCGGGCTGTTGCCGTCGATCCCGGTGCTCGGTGCGCTGCCCGACAGCGGGCCCGGCAGTGTATGGAACCTGCTCTGGCTGCTCTCCGGCGTCGCCGCGGGTGCGGTAGCCGCGGTGCTGGTGGTCCGCCGGCGGCCGGCGGCCCGTCCCGACGAGACCACCCTGGTGGGGGGACTGGCCGCTGTGCTGGCGGCCTTGGTCTTCACCGGTCTGGCCTGGACGACCGGCGGTAATCTCGGCGACGGCCGGCTGGCCGGTGCCGGACCGCGGCTGCTCGAGTTGCTGGTGATGAGCTGCACCCTGCTCGGGCTGTCCGGGATGATCAGCGGCCTACTGCTCGGCGTGATCGGGCTGCTCCGCCGACGCCGCACGGTAGGACAACCCGATCGGTCGATGGAGGAGGACGACACCGTCGCCGTCGACGTCCCGCCGGGCGCCGAGAGCGACACAACACGGATCCCGGTCGGTGCGAAGGGCGGCTCCGGATAGGCTGCCCGGCGTGGCGTTTCGCGTAGTGGTGCTGGTTTCGGGATCCGGGACCCTGCTGCAGTCGTTGATCGACGCGCAGGCCGATCCCGAGTTCGGTGCCAGGATCGTTGCCGTGGGCTCGGACCGTACCGGCATCGAGGGTCTGGAACGGGCCCGGCGGGCCGGCATCCCGACCTTCATTCACCCGCTGAACAAGGGGGCGGATCGCGACCTGTGGGACCGGCAGCTCACCGAACTGGTGGCAGGTCACCACCCGGATCTGGTGGTGTTGGCCGGTTTCATGAAGTTGGTCGGCGCCGCCTTCCTCGAGCGGTTCGGCGGACGGATCATCAACTCCCATCCGGCGCTGCTGCCCTCGTTCCCGGGCATGCACGGTGCCCGCGACGCCCTGGAGTACGGCGTCAGGATCACCGGCTCGACGGTGTTTCTGGTCGATGACGGTGTGGACAGCGGCGTGATCCTCGATCAGGCGGCGGTCCAGGTCCGCGACGACGACACGGCCGAGACGCTGCACGAACGGATCAAGGTCACCGAACGGGAGTTGCTGGTCCGGGTGGTGGAGCGGATGGCCGGCCGCCCCTGGCGGATCGAGGGCCGGAAGGTTCGCTGGGACGCCTGAGATGGGGACCGAGCGCAGGCGGGTGCCGCCGACCACGCCCGCCGAGGTGGCGCCGCTGGCGCTGGTCGTGGCGGGCATGCTCGCGGGCGTGATCGCCGTCGTCCTCGGTCACTGGAGGTTGGGCAGCGTGATCATCGGTGCGGCCCTGACCGTCGGCGGGATCGAACGGTTGGCGCTCAACGAGCGCGCCGGACTGCTCCGGGCCAGGAACCTCCTCTTCGACGTGATCGCGTTGCTCGGCATGGGCATCGCGATCATCGTGTTGGCGATCGTTGTGCCCGACGGCAACCCGGCCCCGTGAGGGCCGGGAGGCTCAGGACGAGGTGCTGGCGATCGCCGCGGCGATCAGCACGATCACGTAGATGAGCACGCCCAGGCCCTGCAGGATCACCGAGATGATGCCGCAGATCCGGCCGGCGTTGACCGTGCCGCGGTTGGTGTACGCGCCCGGGTTGGCGTCGATCTCCCGCAGTGCCCGGTTGCCCATCACCCAGGCCGCGATGCCCAGGCCGAAGCAGATCACGATGCCGAGGATGCCGAAGATCAGGATCATCGTGCCCTGCGGATGTTCCCGGGGTGCTCCGCCGTAGCCGCCGTACGGCTGGGCGGACGATCCGTAGCCCGACGACCCGTACGGCTGTGCTCCGTAGCCGGAGGACGGCGTCCCGTAACTGGACGGCGTCCCGTATCCCGGCTGCTGCTGTTGCCCGTAGTCCGGTTGTTGACCGTAACCGGGCTGCTGACCGTAGCCGGGCTGCTGACCGTAGCCGGGCTGCTGACCGTAACCCGGCTGTTGCCCGTAGCCGGGCTGCTGTCCCTGATCGCCCGACTGATTACCGGACTGGTCGCCCGACTGGCCGCCCGAACCGGGCTGGTCGTCGTAGGGGTTGGACCCGTAAGGAGAACTCATGACCACATCATTTCGTCTTCACGCCACCGGCGCGAGTTGTTGAGGCTGTCGATCCACAAGTCAGCTGCCCTGGCCGAGGCCGGCCAGACGGACGATGAAGCCGAGGACGACGATGACCAGACCGATGATCCCCAGGATCCTGCCGGCATTGACCATGCCGCGGTTGGAGTACGCCGACGGGTTGGCGTCGATCTCCTTCAACGCCCCGTTGGCCAGGACGATGGCGATGATCGCGCACGGCAGGCAGCCGACCAGGCTGACGATGCCGAGAATCAGAACCGGAACACCGCGCGGATGGGCTTGCGGTTGCGCCGAACCGTAGGGCTGCTGGCCATATGGAGTAGTCACAAGTCCAGCATGTCGGTTCCGGGGTCCACCTCAGCCATAGAAACCCCGATCGGCCGATCGCCTTGAGGTAATCCTGATCTTCGGTCGTCGGCCGGTGTCGGATCAGCCGGTCTCAGATCAGACCGAGACTCTTGACGGCCCCCGCCTCGTCCCGCAGTTCCGCGACCGATGCGTCGATCTTGGTCCGGGAGAACTCGTTGATCTCCAGGCCCTGCACGATCTCGGACTCGCCGTCGGTGACGGTGACCGGGAAGGAACTGATCAGGCCCTCGGCGATCCCGTACGAACCGTCGGTGGGCACCGCCATCGACACCCAGTCACCCTCCGGGGTGCTGGTCAACCAGGTACGCGCGGCCTCCAAGGTGGCATTGGCCGCGCTGGCCGCCGAACTGGCACCACGCGCCTCGATGATCGCCGCACCGCGTTGCTGGACGGTGGGCAGGAACACCGACTCCACCCAGGCCTGGTCGTTGATCACCTCGGCAGCGGGCTTGCCGTTGATCTTGGCGTTGAACACGTCGGGGTACTGGGTCGCGGAGTGGTTGCCCCAGATCGTCACATTGCTGACCTCGCCGACCGGCACTCCGGCCTTGCCGGCGAGCTGGGCCTTGGCCCGGTTGTGATCAAGCCGGGTCAGCGCGTTGAACCGCTTCCTCGGAATGTCGGGTGCGTTGCTGGCCGCGATCAACGCATTGGTGTTGGCCGGATTGCCGGTGATCAACACCTTCACGTCGTCGGCGGCATGATCATTGAGCGCCTTGCCCTGCGCGGAGAAGATCGCACCGTTGGCCTGCAGCAGGTCGGAGCGCTCCATCCCCTTGCTGCGCGGCCGGGCACCGACCAACAAGGCCAGGTTGACACCGTCGAAGATCGCGTTCGCGTCGTCGCCGATCTCGACACCGGCCAATGTCGAGTAGGCGCAGTCCTCCAACTCCATCACCACACCCTCCAGCGCCTTGAGCGCAGGGGTGATCTCAAGGAGCCGCAGCTCGACCGGCCGGTCGGGACCGAGCAGTTCACCGGAGGCGATCCGGAACAACAAGCTGTAGCAGATCTGACCTGCGGCGCCGGTGACGGCAACCTTGACCGGGGCGGGGCTCATGACTGTCTCTCCTTGGATCCATACCAGTGGGTCGACTGGACGACCCACGGCCGACGCTAGCAAGATGTGGCGACACGGTGACCGGCCGGGTGGCGTGAGACTGCCCACAGTCCGGCGGACAGGAAGGGTCGCATCGATGGCTGAGGAGATTCCGGGATCCGGGCAGGAATTCGGCTGGTATCGGCTGGGCGAGCCCGAGGGGCGGGGCTGGCCGATGTCGGAGACGCTGCGGCCCACCGACCGGCTGCCGGCCCGCGCCCGGGACCTGGTTCCCGAGGCCGTCTGGGATCTCAGCCGGCATTCGGCCGGGCTGTACTACCGCTTCCGGACCGACGCCACCGAACTCGCGGCACGCTGGACGGTCTCCCTGGAGCCGATCGCGCTGGGTCACATGCCGGCCGGCTCCTGCAGCGGCGTCGACCTGTACGCCGCCGACGACCGGGGGCGGCTGCGCTGGGCTGCCCTGGGCGTACCGACGGCGGTCGGCACCACGACCGCCCTGCTGCTGTCCGGTATCCGGCCGGACGCCTCCGGGCTGCGGGAGTACCGGCTCTATCTGCCGTTGCACAACCGGGTCGATGACGTCGCGATCGGCGTGCCTCCCGGTGCCCGGTTCGAGATCGTCGACCCCGACCCGACCCCGCCGATCCTCTACTACGGAACGTCGATCGTGCACGGCATCGCCGCCTCCCGCTGTGGCATGGCGATGCCGGCGCAACTCGGACGGATCCTCGGCCGGCCGGTGATCGGTCTCGGCTTCTCCGGCAACGCCCGGATGGAGATCGAACTTGCAGCCCTGTACGCCGAACTCGACGTGGCTGCGTACCTGATCGACTGCCTGCCCAACATGACGGCCGAGCAGGTGGCCGAACGGGCCGAGCCGTTCGTCCGGCGGCTCCGCCAGGACCGGCCGACGACACCGATCCTGCTGATCGAGGACCGCACCATGGCCGACGCCTGGATCCGGGAGGGCGTCCAGCGGGCGCACGACGAACGCCGCACGGCGCTCCGGAACGCCCACCAGCGGCTGGTCGACTCCGGCGATGAGAACCTGCACTACCTGCCGGCCACCGGGCTGCTGGGCACCGACGACGAGGGCACCGTCGACGGATCGCACCCCTCGGATCTCGGATTCACCCGGATGGTGACCCATCTGGTGCCGGCGTGTCAGAAACTCGTCGGGCAGGTCGGTCGGTTCGGGCAGGTCGGTTAGTTTGGTCGGGTGACCAATATTGCGGTCGTCGGAACCGGCTACGTCGGACTGTCCATGGCGGTGCTGCTCGCCAAGCACAACCGGGTCGTCGCCTACGACATCGATGCGGACCGGATCGCCCTGCTGCAGACCGGCAGGAGCCCGATCGAGGACGCCGACATCTCCGACCATCTGGCGAACGTCCCGCTCGACCTGACCTTCACCACCGACAAGCAGCAGGCGTACGCCGCAGCCGAGTTCGTGATCATCGCGACCCCGACCAACTATCACCCGGTGACCAACTACTTCGACACGTCGACGGTCGAAGAGGTGATCAGCGACGTCGCGAAGATCAATCCGGACGCGGTGATGGTGATCAAATCGACCGTCCCGGTCGGCTTCACCCGCGACGTCAGCCGACGGCTCGGCACCGACAACGTGATCTTCAGCCCGGAGTTCCTCCGCGAGGGCCGCGCGCTGCACGACAACCTGCATCCGTCCCGGATCATCGTCGGCGAGACGACCGAGCGGGCCAAGCGGTTCGCCGGGCTGCTGCTGGAGGCCGCCGAGGACACCGACGTGCCGGTGCTGATGACCGAGCCGACCGAGGCCGAGGCGATCAAGCTCTTCGCCAACACCTACCTGGCGATGCGGGTGGCGTACTTCAACGAACTCGACACGTTCGCCGCACTGCACGGCCTGGACTCCCGGCAGATCATCGAGGGCGTCGGCCTCGACCCCCGGATCGGCAGCCACTACAACAATCCGTCCTTCGGCTACGGCGGTTACTGCCTGCCCAAGGACACCAAACAACTGCTGGCCAACTACAAGGACGTGCCACAGACCCTGATCGAGGCGATCGTCAGCGCCAACACCACCCGCAAGGATTTCGTCGCAGCCGACATCCTGTCCCGGAACCCGCGAACCGTCGGGATCTATCGGTTGATCATGAAATCCGGGTCGGACAACTTCCGCGAGTCGAGCGTGCAGGGCGTGATGAAGCGGATCAGGGCCAAGGGTGTCGAGGTGCTGGTCTACGAGCCCGAGCTGTCCGAGGACACCTTCCTCGGCTCGGAGGTGGTTGCCGATCTTGCCGAGCTGAAGGCACGATCCGATGTCATCGTGGCCAACCGGCGGCATCCCGATCTGGCCGACGTCGAGGACAAGGTCTACACCCGGGACCTCTTCGGCAAGAGTTGACCGACCGGCACCGACCGGCCGTCCAACTAGTCTTGGGGTGTGAGCGCCGTATTCCGTGACGCCGGGCTGATCCTCCTCTTCATCGTGATCAGCGGGGTGTTCGCGGCCGCAGAGATGGCGCTGGTCTCGTTGCGGGAGAGCCAGGTACGCCAACTGGCCAACCGCAGCAGCCGCGGCGAGACGATCGTCAAACTGACCGCGAATCCCAACCGCTTCCTGTCCGCCGTGCAGCTCGGGGTCACCCTGGCCGGCTTCCTGTCCGCCGCGTTCGGCGGCGCAACCCTGTCCGGTCCGCTGGGCCGGCAACTGGAGAAACTGCATCTGTCGCCGGGGGTGGCCAACACGGTCGCCCTGGTCGTGGTCACCGCGGTGATCTCCTACGTCTCGATCGTCGTCGGCGAGCTGACCGCCAAGCGGCTCGCACTGCAGCGTTCGGAATCCTTCGCCATGGCGCTGGCGCCGTTGGTCGACTTCATCGCCCGCATCGCCCGCCCGGTGATCTGGCTCCTCGGGATCTCCACCAACGGCCTGGTCCGGGTCCTCGGCGGCGACCCGACCGCCTCCCGCGAGGAGGTCAGCAGCGAGGAGATCCGGGCCATGGTCTCCGGATCGGAAAGCCTCGGCGAGGAGGAGCGGCGGATCGTCGACGAGGTCTTCGCCGCCGGCTCCCGGACGCTGCGTGAGGTGATGGTGCCGCGGACCGAGGTGGACTTCCTCGACGCCGACACCCCGGCCTACCGGGCCGCCCGCGAGGTGAGCACCGCTGCCCGGTCGCGTTACCCGGTCCGCGGCGAGTCGGCGGACGACATCATCGGCTTCGTGCACATCCGCGATCTGCTCGATCCGCGGGTGAGCACCCGTGCCGTGCCGGTCCGCGACCTGGTCCGCCCGGTGGTCTCGCTGCCCGACACCGTACGAGTCCTGCTGGCCCTGACCGAGATGCGTCGCCAGGCCGCCCACCTGGCCATCGTCGTCGACGAGTACGGCGGGACGGCCGGCATCGTGACCCTGGAGGATCTGGTCGAGGAATTGGTCGGCGAGATCACCGACGAGTACGACGAACCCGAGGTCGACCGGGGACCCGACCACGACCACGAGGTGGACGGGCTGCTCACCCTCGAGGAGTTCTCCGACCGGACGGGACTTGAGCTGCCCGAGGGGCACTACGACACCGTGGCCGGATACTTCGTCGCCCGGTTGGGCCGGATCCCCGAACTGGGCGACAGCATCGACGAGGTGATTCCGCCCGCCCGGGACTCCGGCGACGACCGGACCCCGACGCGGCTGGAGATGCGGGTGATCGAACTGGACGGTCGCCGGGCGTCCCGGTTCTGGGCCCGGATGACTCCGGTCCTGCCCGATCCCGACCGCGACGGCGACCTCGACAACCTCGACGACCGTGACAATCCAGGCGACGCCGGGACGGACGCGGGCTCCGGTTCGAAGGCCCAGCCGGCGATGAAAGAATGACCGCTATGCCTGACCGCTCGACGCCGGACCAAGACCGGCCCCGTGTGCTGTCCCTGATCCAACCGACCGCCGATTCGCTGCACCTCGGCAATTACCTCGGCGCCCTGCGGCAATGGGTGCCGCTCCAGGACAGCTACGACGCGTTCTACGGTGTCGCCGACCTGCACGCACTGACCGTCGAAACCGATCCGGTGGTGCTCAAGGAGCGCACGTTGCGGGCCGCGGCCCAACTGATCGCGGCAGGCATCGACCCCGGCCGGTCGACGGTCTTCGTCCAATCCCACGTCGTCGAGCACACCCAGCTGAGCTGGGTGCTGTCCTGTATGACCGGCTTCGGCCAGGCCAGCCGGATGACCCAGTTCAAGGACAAGGCGGCCCGGGCCGGGTCCGAATCGACCAACGTCGGCCTGTTCAGCTATCCGATCCTGATGGCGGCCGACATCCTGCTCTACCAGGCAGCGCAGGTGCCGGTGGGGGAGGACCAGCGGCAGCATCTGGAGCTGACCCGCGATCTGGCCGGACGGTTCAACGCCCGCTACGGCCGCACCTTCGTCGTACCCGAACCGCACATCCTGAAGTCGGTCGGCAAGATCCAGGACCTGCAGGAACCGACGGCCAAGATGAGCAAGTCGGCGGCCTCACCGAACGGGCTGATCGAGCTGCTCGACGATCCCAGGATCAACATCAAGAAGATCAGGTCCGCGGTCACCGACTCCGGTCGGGAGATCGTCTTCGACGAGGACGCCAAACCCGGCGTCTCCAATCTGCTCACCATCCTCGCCGCGCTCACCGGCGAGGACCTGGAATCGCTGGTCGCCGGATTCGCGGGCAAGGGCTACGGCGATCTCAAGGGTGCGGTGGCCGATGCGGTGACAGCATTCGCGACGCCGTACCGGGAGCGGACGCTGCAGCTGCTGGAGGAACGCACCGAACTGGAGAAGATCCTGGCCGAGGGTGCGGCCCGGGCACGCGAGGTCGCGCACGCCACGATCACCGACGTCTACGCCAAGGTGGGTCTGTTGCCGGCCTGACGGCCCGGCTCAGCCGAGCTGCTCGTCAACGAAGCACCAGCGCCACTTCTCGCCCTGCTCGAAGCTGCGCATCACCGGGTGGCCGGTGTCGCGGAAGTGCCGGGAGGCGTGTTTGCCGATCGAGGAGTCGCAACAGCCGACGTTCCCGCAGGTCAGGCAGAGCCGCAGGTGCACCCAGCGCAGGCCCTCCCGCTCGCAGTCCCGGCAGACCCCCGGGCCGTCGGGTTTGACGACATGGGGTGCGTCGCGCAGGTGTTGGCAGTCGCCCTCGAGCGACGCCCTGGTCAACAACGGTTCGGATTCGGACACCTCACCAGTCTGGTCCTCCAACACCGTCAACATCGACTCCTCGACGTCCAACGTGTACAAGACCTCGTCGATCACCTCGTGATCGATCCTGCCGAGTGCCCGGATCCGCAGCACCTCCGCCCGTTCCGCGTCGATCGTCTGCAACCGGAGCCGGCGATACTCCTCGGCCGGGGTCTCCACCTCACTCTCGGTGCCCAGGTGCTCCCATATCTCGTTGGTCCGTCGGGAGATCCGTTCGCGCAGCTGCTCGATGGTGGTCTCGGCGTCGTCGGGTCCCCTGATCTCCTCCAGCCGCTCCAGCGCCGCGCGGGAACTCGACTGCATCACCGACGCCGCCTGCAGGGCGTCCTCCCGCGGATCCGGGCCGCGGAGACCGAGCCGACGGGCCAGCGCCGGCAGGGTCAGTCCCTGCAGCAACAGCGATCCCGCCGTCACCACCATCGCCAGGAACACCAACAGCGGGCGGAACGGTGTCTCCTGGGGCAGCACGAACGCCGCGGCCAGCGTCACCACACCGCGCATCCCGGCCCAGCCGATCATCGCCGTGCTCGCCCAGCTGCGGCTTCCGTCGTGGACCAGGACCAGCCGGGAGAGCACCGTCACCACCAACCGGATCACGATCACCCCGCTGAACACGGCCGCGCACAGGGCGATGATCGTGCCAACGCCGATCTTGACGGTGTCCAAGTCGGCCACGATCCACCGGGCCTGCAGCCCGATCAGCAGGAAGACCGCGTTCTCCAACAGGAACTGGATGGTGGTCCAGTTCATCCGCTCGCTGAGCCGTGATCGGGCGGTCTGCACCAAGGGCGCCTTGTGTCCGATGATCAGCCCGGCGGTGACCACTGCGATCACCCCCGACGCGTGCATCCCGGAGACCTCGACCTCCTCGGCCGGCAGATAGGCGGCGAACGGCAACAACAGCGACAACGCGTTGTCCAGCCGGGCAGAGGTGATCATCGTCCGGATCCGGACGGCCAGGAACGCCACGATCAGCCCGATCAGCACGCCGCCACCGGCCGCGATCAGGAACGACAGGCCGATGCGGAAGACCCCGATGCCGGTGCTCATCGCCAGGATGGCCACCCGCAGACAGGTGATGGCGGTGGCGTCGTTGAACAGCGACTCGCCCTCCAGGATGGTGATCACCCGCCTCGGCAACCCGACCCGGCGGGCCACCGAGGTGGCAGCCACCGCGTCCGGTGGTGCAACGTCCGCGCCGATGGCCACGCCCACCGAGAACGGCACCGGCAGCAGAAGATGCACCACGGCACCGATGCCAAGCGCGGTGATCACCACCAGGCCGACCGACAGCAGTCCGATGGCCCAGGCCTGTGCGCGGAAGTCGACAACCGAGGAGCGGATCGCGGCGGCGTACAGCAGCGGCGGCAGCAGGCCGAGTAGTACGACCTCCGAGGTCAGCTGCACCTGGGGGATCTGTGGCACGAAGGACGCCGCGATGCCGACGACCATCAGCACCAACGGCGCCGGAAGATTGAATTTCTGTGCTGCCGCCGTGATCGCAATGACCGCTGCCGTCAGCGTCGCTATACCGAGTGCCGCCTCCACGCGGGCTATGGTGCCACCCATGGCCGATGTACCGACGCTGCAACGGGACGACGGCTCGGATCTGCTCACCTCGGCAGAGGCCCAGGAGGTGCTGACGGCCGCCGTCGGACACGGCGGCGGACGACTGGTGTCCTGGCAACTCGATCACGTGGACGCCAACCCCCGGCGCAGTACGACCGCCACCTTCCATGTGGTCGTCGACTGGCCGTACGGGCGGCGTGAGGAACTGATCGGCGTCAGCGCTCGCGTCGACGGCACCACCCGCAGCGACGAACGGGCGGTGATCTTCGGCGACGGCAGCCGCGAGGTCGCGGTCTGGTTGTACCCCGACGACCCGGACCTGCCGGGCCTGCACCGGGCGGCCTTCCGTGACCGGTTCGCCGGCACGCTGACCGATCTCGGCACGCTCGGCCGGCCGGTCCGGCCCGACCAGGTACGGCTGGAGCTGATCGGCTACCGGCCGCGGCGGCGGGCGGTGGTCAAGGCGGTCGTCGACGGGCCGTACGGACCGGAGGTCTTCTTCGTCAAGGCGCTGCGGGAGCGCAGCTTCCCGGGCGTGCTGGGTCGCCACCAGATGCTGCTGGACGCAGGCCTGCCGGCACCACGGATCGCCGCCGCGACCGCCGACTTCCTGCTCGTGCTGCGGGAACTGCCCGGTCGGCCGCTGGCCGCGGCCCTGTTCGACGACACCCCGCCGATCCGCGCCGAGGATCTGGTCGCCGTGCTGGATGCGATGCCGGCGCAGGTGGCCGCCCTCGACCGGCACCGGCCGTGGTCCGACGCGGTCGACCAGTACGCCCGGATGGTCGCGGCCGCACTGCCCGAGGCGGAGTCGATGCTCGTCCCGATGGTGGACCGGATCCGCAGCGGGTTGGCCGGCATCCCCGAGGGTGACGAACCGACCCACGGCGACTTCTACGAGGCCCAGTTGTTCGTCAACCAGGGCCGGGTCAGCGGGATTCTCGACATCGACACCATCGGGCCCGGCCGGCGTGCGGACGATCTCGCCTGCCTGGTCGCGCATCTGGCAACGGTGCAACGGATGAACGCCGACCAGGCTGCGCGGGTGCAGCGGCTGATCACCGAATGGCTGCCGGTCTTCGACCGACGCGTCGACCCGATCGAGTTGAGGTTGCGTGCCGCAGCAGTCGCGATTTCGCTGGCAACCGGTCCGTATCGGGGGCAGGAACCCGATTGGCAGGGGGAAACCTGGCAGATTCTGCGATCAGCCGATCAATTGATCCGCAGCATTTCCTGAAGACGTGCCTCGATCCGGCAGGCACGCTACGATCCTTTCGTCTCCGAAACATCGCAGCTTTCGATAGTTTCGGAGCCCATGATCACCGGCCAAACCCCCGATGGCCGGTATCGGATGCCCGCAGGTGCTGCCTGCGGGCATCCTTTTTGTCCCGACCTTCTGTCCCGAACCGATTCACCGGCGCCTTCTGTACCCTCGGTGGCGTGGCAGGTTTCACCGAATCGGGCACGCCGTTCTCCTCGGTCTACGGGCCGGAGGATCTCGCCGGGTTCGATCCGGAGCAGTTGGGCACGCCGGGTGAATTCCCCTACACCCGCGGGGTGTATCCCGGTATGTACACCGAACGACCCTGGACGATGCGGCAGTACGCCGGGTTCGGCACGGCGCGCCAGTCCAACGAGCGGTACCGGGAACTGATCGCGAACGGCAGCCACGGACTTTCGGTCGCTTTCGACCTGCCGACCCAGATGGGCTACGACTCCGACGCGCCGCTGGCCCACGGCGAGGTCGGCAAGGTCGGGGTGGCGATCGACAGTCTCGAGGACATGCGGGTGCTCTTCGACGCCATCCCGCTGGGCGAGGTCTCCACCTCGATGACGATCAACGCGCCGGCCGCGGTCCTGTTGTTGCTCTACCAGTTGGTCGCCGAGGAGCAGGGTGTCGACCCGGCCCGGCTGACCGGCACCATCCAGAACGACGTGCTTAAGGAGTACATCGCGCGGGGCACCTACATCTACCCGCCGGCGGCCAGTCTGCGGCTGGTCAGCGACACGTTCGGCTACTGCCACAAGGCGCTGCCGCGCTGGAACACCATCTCCATCTCCGGCTACCACATGGCCGAGGCCGGCGCCCATCCGGCGCAGGAGATCGCCTTCACCCTCGCCAACGGCATCGCCTATGTCGAGGCGGCGATCAAGGCCGGGCTGGCGGTCGACGATTTCGCGCCCCGGCTGTCGTTCTTCTTCGTCGCCCGGACAACGCTGTTGGAGGAGATCGCCAAGTTCCGCGCCGCCCGGCGCATCTGGGCCACGGTGATGCGTGATCGGTTCGGGGCGAGGAACCCCAAGTCGATGATGTTGCGGTTCCATACCCAGACCGCAGGCGTCCAGCTGACCGCACAACAGCCGGAGGTCAACCTGGTCCGGGTCGCGATCCAGGCGCTGGCCGCGGTGTTCGGCGGCACGCAATCGCTGCACACGAATGCCTTCGACGAGGCGATCGCCCTGCCCACCCAGAAGGCGGCCAGGCTGGCGCTGCGCACCCAGCAGGTGATCGCGTACGAGACGGATGTGACGAAGACCGTCGATCCGTTCGCGGGTTCGTACGCCATCGAGTCGCTCACCGATGATCTTGAGGAGCACATCCGCACCTTGCTGCAGGCGGTTGAGGACCGCGGCGGGGCGGTGGCCGCGATCGAGGACAACTATCAGAAGAACGAGATCGAACAGACCGCGTACGCGACCGCGGAGCAGATCGACTCCGGTGATCGCGTGGTGGTCGGGGTCAACCGGTTCGTGCTGGACAGCGAGGAACCGTACGAACCGCTGCGGGTCGATCCGGCGATCGAACAGGACCAGACCCGGCGGCTGGCCGAACTCCGGGAACGGCGGGACAACGCCGCGGTCGGTCGCGCGCTTGATCAGCTCCGCGCGGCTGCCGAAGGTGAGGACAACGTGCTGTATCCGATGAAGGAGGCGCTGAGATCCTTGGCAACGGTCGGGGAAGTCAGCGACACGCTGCGCGAGGTCTGGGGCCGGTACCTGCCGCCGGATAGCTTGTGATGGTGATCAACGATCTTGACACCAAGATCAACTCGCTGGCTGCGCAGCTGGACCAGGAGTTGATCAACTTCCGGCGTGACCTGCATGCCCATCCCGAGCTGGGGTTCGCCGAGCACCGCACCACCGACCGGATCATGGCACGGCTGGCGGAAGCGGGTCTCCGGCCGCACCGACTGCCGACCGGTACCGGGGTGGTCTGCGACATCGTGGGCGAGGGCGGCGACGATCTGCCGCTGACCGGGCTGCGCGGTGACATCGACGCCCTGCCGATCCCCGACGGCAAGGACGTCGCCTATCGATCAACGAACCCGGGGGTCTGCCACGCCTGTGGCCACGACGTCCACACCACCGTCGTCCTCGGCACCGGCCTGGTGCTGGCCCACCTTCGTGATCTTGGTCTGCTCGCCAAGCCGGTACGGTTGATCTTCCAACCCGCCGAGGAGGCAAGTCCCGGCGGAGCCCCGGGCACCATCGAGGCCGGCGCCCTGGACGGCGTCGACGAGGTGTACGCCTTCCACTGTGATCCGCGGACCGAGGTCGGCCGGATCGCGCTGCGGGTCGGGCCGATCACCTCGGCCAGCGACCGGGTGCTGGTCCGGCTCACCGGGGGCGGCGGGCACACCTCGCGGCCGCACCTGACCACCGACCTGGTCACCGCGCTGGCCCAGATCGCGGTCACCGCACCGCTGGCGCTGTCCCGCCGGATCGATCCGCGCGGTGGCACGTCGCTGATCTGGGGCCGGATCCGGTCGGGCACCGCGGCCAACGCCATCCCCGATGTCGGCGAACTGGAGGGCACCGTCCGGTCGACCCAGATCGGCGGCTGGCGGGACGCGCAACGGATCCTCCCTGATCTGATCCGGCAGATCGCTGCTCCGTACGGCGCCGATGTCGAGGTCGGGGTGACGCCCGGTGTGCCGCCGACCGTCAACCATGCCGCGGGCGTACGCCGGTTGACCGAGGCGGCGACCGCCATCCTGGGCGGTGACGCGATCACCCTCACCGAGCAGTCGCTGGGTGGGGAGGACTTCTCCTGGATGTTGGAGAAGGTGCCCGGGGCAATGGCCCGGCTCGGCGTCCGCAGCCCCGAAGCGACCGAGGCCGTCGACATCCACCAGCCGCGGTTCAGCCCTGACGAACGGGCCATCGGAATCGGGGTCCGGGTCTTCAGCCGACTGTGCACCACCACGACCCTGTGATGAGCCGTTACGAACAGATATCGGGCTTCGCGGCCAAGGCGGCGAAATCGGCGGCCAGCCACTACAGTGCCGGATGGCTCGGGCACAAACTTTCACCAGATTCTCGCCCGAGGTACGGCTCGACCCGGCAGATCCTGGGTCCGAGGAGGAGGCGGAGTGAGAAAGTTATCGGGAAGCCGGTCGTTGCTGGTTGCGGCGGCAGCGTCCGCGTCGATCGTTCTGGCGCTCGGCGGGTGTGCCAAACCGCCGAGCACGGGTTCCGGGGCCAGTACGGCGCCGAAGACGGCGGCCACATCCGGTGCACCCTCGTCCGGGGCATCGGGCGGCGCGGCCAACGCCGACTTCAAGGCGTGCATGGTCTCCGACTCCGGCGGCTTCGACGACAAGTCGTTCAACCAGACGTCCTACAAGGGCATGATTGATGCCAAGAAGGAACTGGGCATCCAGACCAACCAGGTCGAGTCGAACTCCAACTCCGACTACGCCCGGAACATCCAGTCGATGGTCGACGCCAAGTGCAACATCATCGTCACCGTCGGCTTCCTGCTCTCCGATGACACGCTGGCCGCGGCGAAGGCCAACCCCGACATCGACTTCGCCATCGTGGACAACTACGACCCGAAGTACGCCTCGGTCAAGAACCTCAAGGGTCTGCAGTTCAACACCGCCCAGTCCGCCTTCCTCGGCGGCTACCTGGCCGCGGCGATGACCAAGACCGGCAAGGTCGGCACCTTCGGCGGACAGAAGATCCCGACCGTGACCGTCTACATGGACGGCTACGCCCAGGGCGTGCAGTACTACAACCAGCAGAACCACAAGAACGTCAAGGTGCTGGGTTGGAACGCCGCCAAGCAGGACGGCGACTTCACCAACGACTTCGAGAACCCCAAGGGTGGCCTGACCAAGGCCAACAACCTGATCAGCCAGGGAGCAGACATCCTGTTCCCGGTGGCCGGGCCGGCCGGTGAGGGTGCGCTGCAGGCGGCCAAGGCCAGCGGCGGCAAGGTCAACGCCATCTGGGTCGACACCGACGGCTGCGTCAGCGCGGCGACCTACTGCCCGCAGATCATCAGCAGCGTCTACAAGGGCATGGATGTCGCGGTCAAGGACGTGATCACCAACTCCAAGAACGACAAGTTCGACCCGACCCCGTACATCGGGACGCTGGAGAACGGCGGCACCGGACTGACCCCGTTCCACCAGTGGGATTCCAAGGTGCCCGGCGACGTCAAGACCAAACTCGACCAGCTGAAGGCCGACATCATCTCGGGCAAGATCAAGATCACCTCCAAGGCGCAGCCGAGCAGCTGATCTTGACCGCCATGACCAACAGCCCTGCCGAGGACGCAGCGGGACTCCAACTGCGCGGCATCACCAAGCGGTTCGGGGATCTGGTCGCCAACGCCGGTGTCGATCTCGACGTCCGACCGGGCGAGATCTGCTGCCTGCTCGGCGAGAACGGTGCCGGCAAGTCCACGCTGATGAACATCCTCTACGGGCTGTTGCAGCCCGACGAGGGCGAGATCATCGTCGACGGTCTGCCCCGCGTCTTCCACGACCCGGGGCAGGCCATCGCTGCCGGCATCGGCATGGTCCACCAGCACTTCATGCTGGTCGACGTGTTCACCGTGGCGGAGAACATGATCCTCGGCCGCGAACCGGGCGTCGCCGGCCTGCTCGACATCGGTCGGGCCAGACGGCGGGTCACCGAGTTGTCCGAGCAGTACGGGCTGAAGGTCGAGCCGGACGCGTTGATCGAGGATCTGCCGGTCGGCATCCAGCAGCGCGTGGAGATCCTGAAGGCGCTGGCCAACGATGCCCGCTATCTGATCTTCGACGAGCCGACCGCGGTACTCACCCCGCAGGAGATCGACGATCTGATGCGGGTGATGCGGTCGTTGCGCGACGAGGGCAAGGGGATCATCTTCATCACCCACAAGCTGCGGGAGGTGCGGGAGATCGCCGACCGGATCGTCGTCCTGCGCCGCGGTCAGGTCGTCGGCGAGGCGGGGCCGGACGACTCCGCGGCGTCCCTGGCCGAGAAGATGGTCGGACACCGGGTGAATCTCGTTGTGTCCAAGGAAGATCACGAACCCGGAGACGTACGCCTGGAACTGTCGGATCTGGTGGTCGCTGCACCGAGCGGCGCGGTGGCGGTTGATCATCTCGATCTCGACGTGCACGGCGGAGAGATCGTCTGCATCGCCGGCGTCCAGGGCAACGGGCAGACCGAGCTGGCCGAATCTCTGGTCGGCACGCTGCCGGTCACCTCGGGCTCGATCATCATCGACGGACGACCGGTCGAGCGGCTGACGA
>Ga0164243_10002375_pt1 | contig 31146 bp, 22 predicted proteins | sample OricompcompostOP_FD_108781 | JGI IMG/M metagenome (GOLD analysis project Ga0164243, IMG submission 108781) | Organic Plus compost microbial communities from Emeryville, California, USA - Original compost - Organic plus compost (OP) | ecosystem: Engineered > Solid waste > Mixed feedstock >... | reverse complement strand
TATTTGAATTTTCATAGGATAAGGTTTAATGGTTAATGGTATTTGATTAGTGCGGCCTCCCCTCCGGGAGGCTCTTTTTTTGTGCATATATGGATGAACGCGAATGGATTGCACGAATAAGACATAGGCATTTGATAAAAATCAAACAAGGAATGAAGCAATAGCCATTGGCTGTTGCTTCATTCCTTGTTCTCTTATATAGACTTCACTAAGCTTCTGCCATATCCGGTATCACCGATACCTTATAAGCACCGGCATCCAGTTTCTGCTTGGTCGCTTCAAAAGCTTTGAGCGTCAGTTCGATGTCTTCGTCTGTATGTACAGCGGTGGGGATCAGGCGGTAGATAATGTGTCCCTTGGGTATTACAGGGTATACCACAATGGAACAGAAGATGCCATAGTTTTCGCGCAGGTCCATTACCATAGCAGTGGCTTCTTCCACGCCGCCTTTCATGTATACGGGGGTTACCACTGAATCGGTCTTGCCGATATCAAATCCTTTTTCCCGCAAACCATTCTGCAACTTCAGCGCATTGCTCCACAGTTTGTCTTTCAGTTCGGGACGTGTGGTGAGCAGTTCCAGTCTTTTCAGGTTGCCAATTACCAGCGGCATGGGAAGGCTTTTGGCAAAGATCTGGCTGCGGATATTATAACGTATGTAATCAATGATGTTTTTGGGACCGGCAATGAATGCGCCGATAGAGGCCATGGATTTGGCGAAAGTAGAGAAGTACAGATCAATTTTATCCTGTACACCCTGTTCTTCGCCGGCGCCGGCGCCTGTTTTACCGAGCGTACCAAAACCGTGAGCATCATCTACCAGTAAACGGAACTGGTATTTGTTTTTGAGCGCGGTGATTTCTTTCAGTTTGCCCTGGTCGCCGGCCATACCAAACACGCCTTCGGTAATGACCAGTATACCGCCTGCTTTTTGTTTTTCAATCAGTGCGGCGGCGCGTTGCAATTGTTTTTCCAGGTCCTCCATATCGTTGTGCTTGAAAACATACCGGTGACCGGGATGCAGTCGTACACCATCAATGATGCAGGCATGGCTTTCCGCGTCGTATACAATTACATCGTGACGGCTGCACAATACATCTATCAGGCTGACCATGCCCTGGTATCCGTAGTTGAGCAGTATAGCGTCTTCCTTACCTTCGAAGGCTGCCAGTTTTTGTTCCAGTTCTTCATGATATTTGCTGTTCCCGCTCATCATGCGCGCGCCCATAGGCATGGCGAGACCAAATTGCGCAGCTGCGTCCGCATCTGCTTTTCTCACTTCGGGGTGATTGGCAAGTCCGAGATAATTATTAAGGCTCCAAACAATCATTTCCTTGCCGCGAAATTTCATTCTGCTACCGATTTCTCCCTCGAGCTTGGGAAATGCAAAGTACCCATGTGCCCGTTCGCGATGCTGCCCGATAGGGCCGTAATTCTTTAAGAGTCGTTCAAAGATGTCTGCCATAATAATGGATTTGTTAAAGGGTTGCCCGCCGTGCGGCGGATGCGCAAAGGTAGCGTTTTTAGGTCTTGCCACCGTTTGAAGGATTGCGGTTCAGTGTATTAAGTCATGCGTCTTTTTACCGCGCTGCAGTCAAATACACCACGAATGTAACGATAGGGGGCGGGATTTATTACCCTGTAATCATTTTGTGAAAAATTAACTACTCCTATAAGGTCACCGGCTATCTTTGCCCAAAATTGTCTGCAATGCTTAAACTTCTTCTTTCAAGTGTCCTTATTGTACTTTCATTTTCAGTACCCGCCCAGACAACCACTGCAAAGCGTTCTCCCGTGAACGCTCCCGAGCGGCCCAAACTGGTGGTAGGGATTGTAGTGGACCAGATGCGCTGGGATTACCTGTACCGCTATTATGACCGCTATGCGGCCAATGGAGGTTTCAAACGGATGCTGGGACAAGGTTTTACCTGCGAAAATACGTTCATCCCTTATACGCCCACCTATACGGCATGCGGCCACACCTGCGTGTATACCGGCAGTGTGCCTGCCATCCACGGCATTACCGGAAATTCGTGGTGGGATAACCGTAAGTTAGCCTCAGTGTATTGCACAGAAGACAAATCGGTTAAGACAGTGGGCAGCACTACCCGTGCCGGAGAAATGAGCCCGCTGAATATGCTGGTGACCAACATATGTGATGAATTAAGACTCGCTACCAATTTCCGCAGCAAGGTAATTGGTATCGCCATAAAAGACCGTGGCGCCATATTGCCTGCAGGCCATAGCGCCAATGCCGCTTACTGGTACGATTCCAAAACCGGTAACTGGATCACTTCCACCTGGTATATGAATGAGCTGCCTAAATGGGTGCAGGACTTTAATGCCCGCAAGCTGCCGGATACATACTATGCAAAAGGATGGAGCACGCTGTATCCTATCAACACGTACGTGCAAAGTACTTCAGACAAGAAAGATTATGAAGGTAAAAGATTCGGTTCCGATCAGCCCGGCTTTCCGTATGATCTGAATAAATATGTGGGGAAAGATTATGGCATGATCAATAGCACTCCCTGGGGAAACACCATGACCGTAGAACTGGCAAAGGCTGCTGTGACCAATGAACAACTTGGTGCAGACAATATCACCGATTTTCTTGCGGTAAGTTTTTCTTCGCCGGATTATATTGGACATAACTTCGGACCTAATTCTATAGAAGCAGAAGACAATTACCTGCGCCTGGACAAAGACCTGGCCGACCTGTTCACGTTTTTAGACAATAAGGTGGGCAAGGGGCAATACCTCGTATTCCTTACCGCCGATCATGCCGTAGCGCATGTACCCGGATTTATGGAGGAAAATAAATTACCGGGCCGCATATTGAATGATGGATTTAAAAAGGAAGTGAAACAGCTGTTGAAAGATAAATTCGGCAGCGATCAGTTAATCTCCAGCTTTGCCAACAACCAGGTACATCTTAACCATCCGTTGATAGACTCTCTCCGCATTGATGTAAAAGCATTGAAGCAATGGCTGGTAAAATACCTGGAAAAACAACCCGGCATAACACGCGTATTTACATTTGATGAGCTGATGACCATCCCCCTGCCTGAAAAGATCAGAAGTATGGTAGCCAACGGCTACTTCCCTTCGCGGTGCGGCGATATTCAACTGATACTGGAACCCGGCTGGATGGAAGGGGGTAAGACCGGTACTACGCACGGCAGCTGGAATCCGCACGACAGTCACATTCCCCTGGTTTTTTACGGATGGAATGTAAAACCCGGTAAAACCAACCGGGAGACCTATATGACCGATATAGCGCCGACCGTAGCCGCTATGCTGCGCATACAAATGCCCAGCGGCAGTGTAGGTGCCGTGATTGAAGAAGTGGCGAAATAACCGGCAAAAAAAGCTGAAAGTCAGGAAACAAATTCCATAATTTTTCAACTTACCGTTTGTAAATTTTCAGGATTTGATTCCTGACTTTTGCAGTTTATTTGACCGCAAAATCAATTTCACATTATGAATAGACCCTTACTTGTGTTGCAAAAGTTGCTATGGTTGTTCGTAGTAACTACTATTGTTAAAACATCCTCTGCGCAACTGAACCTGTCGGAAAAACTTCCGCTTGACCCGCAGGTAAAGATTGGCAAACTCGAAAACGGACTTACCTATTACATCCGGCAAAACAAAAAACCGGAGAAGAAAGTGGAACTCCGCCTGGTAGTGAATGCCGGTTCCATCAATGAAGACGACGATCAGCAGGGCCTGGCGCACATGGCGGAGCATATGGCCTTTAACGGCACCACGAACTTCAAAAAAAATGAGATTGTTTCCTTTCTGCAGGACATCGGCGTAGGCTTTGGTAATGATCTCAATGCCTATACGGCTTTTGATGAAACGGTGTACATTCTGCCCATACCCACCGATAAACCCGGCAATATTGAAAAAGGGTTCCAGGTGCTGGAAGACTGGGCGCACAATGTAACCTACCTCGATGAGGACATAGACAATGAGCGGGCCATCATCCTCGAAGAAAGCAGGTCAGGCAAAGGCGCCAACGACCGTATGTTCAAGCAGATCTATCCGAAGCTGTTTGAAGGATCAAAATATGCATCGCGGCTGCCCATTGGCAAAGAAGAGATCATTAAGAATTTCAAGCACGATGCGATAAAAAGATTTTATAAGGATTGGTACCGTCCTGATCTGATGGCCGTGATAGTGGTGGGTGACATAGACCCCGCGCAGGCAGAAAAACTGGTGCGCAAACATTTTTCTGGTCTCACCAATCCGGCCAATGCACGCAAACGCGAATATGCCCGGGTGCCGCCTTATAGTACTTCCACCGCTATGGTGGTGACGGATAAGGAAGCCACCAGCTATATGGTTGGTATCAATTATCCTGCTTTTCACCTGGAGCCGATGACCACGGTGGGCCATTACCGCCATCATCTTATCAAAGGCGTTTTTCTCAACCTGCTCAACCAGCGTTTACAGGAGCTGACCCAGAAGGAAAATCCGCCGTTTGTATTCGCCTCTGTAGACTTCGACAGCTATGCCCGTGGCTACGGAGCTTTTAGTGGTTTTGCTGCTTCCGGCACCAATGACCCTAAGAAGGCGCTGGCTGCCTTAACGGAGGAAATTGAGCGGGTAGAACGATATGGATTTACAGAAGCAGAACTGGACCGGGCCAAAAAGAGCTTGCTTGCCTTCTATGAGCGGAATTACAATAACCGGGATAAAAATGAATCGGTGAACTATGTGGAAGAATACGTGCGTCACTTCCTGCAGCAGGATGCGGTGCCTGGTATAGAGAAGGAGTATGAATATGTGCAGGCAATGATGCCGGCCATCACCCTGCAGGAAGTAAATGCAATGGTGAACCGCTTCAAGGACCAGGAAAACCGCTTTGTATTCCTCATGGGACCAGAGCCTTCCGGTACCACCCAACTTCCCGGCGAACAGGATTTGCTGGCATTGGTAAGCGCTACATCAAAGGCAGACATCAAGCCATATGAAGAAAAAGCGGTGGCATCCGAACTGTTGCGTACCATGCCAAAGGCCGGAAAGGTGGTGTCGCGCAGCAGCGATAAAGTACTGGGCACAACGGAACTGAAACTGAGCAACGGCGTAACGGTAACGTTGAAACCCACTACTTTCAAGAACGACCAGGTATTGATGGCCTCAACCCGTCCGGGCGGGAAAAATTTGTATGGAGTAAATGATAAATTCAATGCGGAATTCCTGCCGGGTATTATAGTTGCCATGGGCGCCGGTGAATTTTCTCCGGTAGACCTACGCAAAGCGCTGGCCGGAAAATCAGTAGGTGTAAACCTCACCTTCAATAACCTGAGCGAGGGCATTCGCGGCAACTCTACCGTGAAAGACCTGGAGACGATGTTCCAGCTTGCGCATTTGTATTTGACACAGCCGCGCAAGGACACATCGCTTTTCCGTTCTTTCATTCAGCGCAATAAGGCGCAGTACGCCAATATCGGCGCCAATCCTGAAGCTGTGTTCTTTGACACTTTGTACAAAACGCTGTTTCAAAACCATCCGTTGGCGCCGGTTGTTGTGCCGCACAGTGACTATTTCGATAAAGTGAATCTCGACAGGGTGCTGGCCATTTACAAAGAAAGATTCGGTAACGCCTACGGAATGAACTTTGTATTTACCGGTTCTTTCAAAGAAGAAGAAATCATTCCGCTGATAGAAAAATACATTGCCTCGCTGCCGGCATCGGAAAAGCAATTTGGTTTTGCCGACAACAAGGTGCGTCCACTGACAGGCAGGAAAACCCTCACGCTGAACAAAGGAAAGGAACAGAAGAGCATGATCATTGCCGTATACACCGGCGAAGCGCCATACAGCGAAGACCTCGAATTGAAAGTGCATGCATTGAGCGAAGTGCTGAACATTCGCATCATTGAAGAGCTGCGTGAAAAGATCCAGGGCATTTATGGCGGCGGCAGCTATGCCAGTCTCACCAAACACCCGTACGCCAAATACGAATTCATGGTGCAATTGCCCTGCGGTCCGGAAAAAGTGGACACGCTGCTGAAGGCAGTGAAAAAAGAATTTGAAATGATGGCGAAACACGGACCGGACACCTCTTATCTGAATAAGGTGAAAAGGCAATGGATTGAACAATACAAAACAGACATCCAGGACAACAATACCTGGCTGAACCAGCTATTGAATTATAAGCTGAGAGGCGGTAATCCCGACCGTTTCATCAACTATGAAAAATATGTGGAGCAGTTGAAACCGGCCGATGTACAGCAGGCCGCCAGGCTCATTTTCAACGGCAAAAACGAATTGGTGACCATTCTGTGGCCCGAAGCGGACGCGGAAGGCAACAGTCCGACGCCAAAAAAAGGTTTTTAAACAATACTGCAAAAAGGCGGGCTGCCGGGCGCCGGTGGTCCGCCTTTGTTATTTACGTGCGTGTGACCGGCGACGGTATTTTTACGAACCGTATTTTCTGAAGTTGTGGGGGGAATGATACGGTAGCGGTTATTCGTATACGATAGTTTCCAAAAATGCCATCACAAACTTTCACTTACAGTTCATCAGTTTTATTATACAAAACAGTAATTTGTTGCCATAACTTTTTATAATAACCACGAAAATTTTTTTTTTAGTTTTCGATTAATCTCCTAACTTGCTTGCTCACTCGGTTGAACAAGTTTCCCTCCTAACAAGATCTTAGCTGATTTTTCTTATTTCGACTTACATGGGCTTATGGCCATAGTGTAGTCATTACCGCATGGTGACATGCACTATGCAGGTACACGGTATCATTGTTACCTGGTTATTCGATTTAGTTTATGTAGTATAACCATTTAGCAATGGAATGAACCGGCAATGCAATCATTTAATCACAAACATTCAACATGCAATCAACGCATGCTAAAAATACCGGAGGGGGAGGCTAAAAGGAATACTGGCTTACATTGGCAGCGGGTCCAGCTTTGTTCACCATTCGCACAGTAGTGCAAGGATTTTCACCCGTTAAAAATGTTTTCGCTGGTTTAGGGGTTGCTTGATCAGACAGCCGGCTGTGTGGCCGGCTGTTCTTTTTTGTATGAAGCGGCAAAAAGGGTGCTTGTGTTACACATTTCTCCGGCATTTATTGCTGCTTCAATAGCTCATCGCAGGAAGTTTCTCCGGAATCATGGCGCAGACATTTGCTAATTTTGACCGATGAGGTATTTTTCACAGTTGCAAACGGCGGTGCAGTTAACGGAAGCATACAGCGGCGATGTACCGTTTGCCGACTTTCTCAAAAATTTCTTTCGTCAGCATAAAAAATACGGCTCGCGCGACCGGAAGCAGATTGCACAACTTTGTTATGCCGCTTTCCGCACGACACATGCTTTTACAGCGCTGTCAACGGAAGATAAAATTGTAGCCGGACTTTTTTTGTGTTCGCAGGCGCCCAATGAACTGCTGCAGCATCTCCGTCCTGCATGGAATGAACGTACCACGTTGACGCCACAGGAAAAATGCGCACACATCGGCTCATCCTGTTCTATGTCCCGGCTTTTTCCCTGGAAAAATGAACTGAGTGAAGGTATGGATGCGGACGCTTTTGCTTTGTCATTCCTGGTGCAACCTGATCTCTTCCTGCGATTGCGGCCCGGTTATGAAAAAGTGGTGAAAGAAAAATTAACGCAGGCGAAGCTCCCTTTTCGTGTAGTCAATGAACAGTGCCTGGCTTTGTCCAATACATCGGGCGCCAACGCGGCGATAGCATTGGATCAAGAAGCCGTGATACAAGACTACAACTCCCAACGCACCGGTGAAATGTTGCGATTATTTCAACAATATCACCAGGGGCCGGCAAAAGTGTGGGACTGCTGTGCGGGCGGTGGAGGCAAATCCATGCTGGCGGCGGATATATTATCTTCTGTTGAACTTACTGTATCGGACATACGTAAATCGGTATTGCAAAATCTCACCCAACGCTTTGCTGCGGCAGGCATCCGCAACTATAAGAGTTTTTCGGCCGATCTGAGCGGGGGAGCAGGTATACCAAACGAGTACTACGACCTGGTGATTGCAGACGTTCCCTGTACCGGGTCGGGGACGTGGAGCAGAACGCCGGAACGATTGTCGTTCTTCACAGCTTCAGAAATAGATCGCTACAGTGCGTTGCAACTAAAAATTGCCGGTAATGCGGTATCCCGTCTCCGGAAGGGCGGGGCGCTGCTGTATATTACCTGTTCTGTTTTCAGGAAGGAAAATGAAGGAGTAGTGGAACAGTTGTGCCGTCAATACAATCTGAATCTGCAACACATGGAATTGTTGCAGGGATATTCCTTAAAAGCCGATACTTTGTTCGCTGCCATACTTACTGCCTGAGCACGCGCAGGGTAGTAGTGTTGACGCCATCATTATACCGCACATAATAAACGCCGTGCGGCAAACCGGTTGCACGCACAAACTGCATGCTGTAGAATTGTCCGGCAACGACGGATGGCTGCAGGGTTTCCACGATATTGCCCAGGTTGTCTATCAGTTGCAGGCTGACTTTGGCGGTTACCGGCGCCCGGAATAATACAGTGAAATTCCCTGCAGACGGAACAGGATACGCCCTGATCCATTCATTGCTCAGTATATGGGCGCTCCTCCGGGCTTCTCTTGCCGCCGCAAGCAGTTTATAGGCCACGCGGAAATTGGGTATGCCATAACCATAGCGATGATCAGGATTGTCGTAACGGTCTGCACTTTTCTGTACATAGTCCAGTATCTCCATGTTGGTAAATTCCGGAAAAGCCTGCCAGAGACAGGCAATCAGTCCGCATATATTGGGGGCAGCATAGGAAGTGCCTATGCCGGATGAAGCATTCCCCGATCCATTTGCATAAATGGCGCCCTGGGCCAGGGACACTACATTCGGTTTTACCACACCGTTACTATTGGGACCCCAGCTGCTCAGGGATACAATCTGGCCGTACTCATCAATGCCACCCACCGCCAGTACGCTGTCGCCATCGGCAGGACATAACACATACCGCAGGTCAGAGCTGCTGGTGCCGAAGTTGCCGGCACTGTTCACCACAATCATACCTTTTTTGGCTGCCAGGTCGGCTGCACGGGTAATCATGGAAGTATTGCCGTCGCGATCGGCATAGCTGTAATTGTAATCAGGATTATCAAATTGAGCATATCCCAGAGAGGAAGCAATCATATCGGCGCCTGCGCTATCGGCAAACTCTGCTGCAGCTATCCAGTTTTGTTCTTCTACCGGAAATTCTCCCAACGTGTTTTCGGTACGAAACAACCAGAACCTGGCATGCGGCGCGGAGCCTACCAGGATGCCGGGTCGGTTGGATGCTATGACGGACAGGCATTGCGTGCCGTGAGGATGATCTTCCTGTACGCTGGCATGGTTCTCCACAAAATCCCATTCACCCAGGATGCGGTTTTGCAGGCGTAAGCTATCCAGTGCCGGATTGTACTGATAATTGTTGAAGCCAGCATCCAGCAGGGCAATGGTGATGCCATTTCCGGTGAAGCCGAGGTTGTGCAGGTATTCACCTTCATGCAGGTGAATTTGTTTATACATGCTTCCATACGCCAGCGTATAACCGAAACAGGCTTCTGTGGAGTCAGGTGCCGTATACTCCGTAGCTGCATGACCCTGGATGCCTTCTTCCTGCGCATCCTGCTGCGGTGGCATTACCGGTGCAATTGCTTTTGTGGATTGTACAAATGGAAAACTGTTGATCGTGGCAAGCGCCGCTTCATCAGTGGTCTGAATCAGTACCTGGTTCAGCCAGCGGGAAGTGTTGAGAATGGTAACGTTTGGGACTTTGCGTATGCTGTCGAGGTAAGCAGGGGAAACCGGGAGGTCCGAAGTGTCAATGGGTATTTGTTGTTGAACTCTCCTTGCTATTGCTTTTTCCGACAGGTAAGCAGCGGGATTGTCAATGGTATAGGGACTATTGTTTTTGTCTTTGAAGCGTATAATGTGGCGGGTGTACTGCGCCTGAACAATAACAGGTACCAGCATTACCAGTATGAGCAGGCGCATTTTCCTCATGAGCGGTGTGGTTGACACCTCAATTTAACCATTCCTGCCATACAATCATGCGCTAATTATGGTCCAGGATGGTAAGTTTGATGCCAAATCCCTGCGTGTAATCGGGGGTGTTACCAACAGCGGGCTGGTGTTCCCACATGATCACCTCTTTGAATATCAGGCCAATGCCTTTGGCATATTTTTCAACCCAGTAGTTCTTGTAGTCAAGCGTGCTGCTGTAATCTTCTTCATCAACCTGATGCACGGTTATCACACTATCGTATACTTCATTGTTGATCACTTCTGACGCGCCGTGGTCCTGGTAGGTGTAATCCCAGTATTGTATACCGGCATCACTCAGTATACCATAAAACTGTTCGTAAGGATGATCAGGCAGGTGCATGTTGCCATGCCAGCTGTTTCCTTCTTTGACAGGCGCGATCAGTTTTATAAAGCGGAGATTGTTTTCTACTATTTCCAGTTTGTTCTTTTCGGGAAATACGAAATAGGTAAGCCGGAGTTCCCAGGCAGCCTCGTTGGTGCTGCCTACGGGGCGGAGATAACGCAGTATGCGCCATCCGGCACGGCCCAGCGCGTCTGTTATCGGGGCGTCCACAACGTCTTTTGCTTCATAGGAAATGACCGTATCGCGTTGTCCGAAGTCAATATAGAGCGTGGAGTCAAGCAGGTAACGAATGTATTTGCCCGGCTCCAGGGTAATGAAATAATCGGTGAGTGGTTCCGTCTGAAAATGATCGGTCTTTTTGCTGCAGCCTCCTGATAAGATCATCATCAGGGCGCCTGCCAGCAGTAACCCGGTAAAGGCAGCCTGCTTCATCATGGGGTTAAATTTCAGGCGGTTTTGCCTGTGATAATCCTGACACCTGCTCATGCGTAATTGTTGCTTTTCGGGTTATGATTCGGGGGAAATGGTGATTGTAAAAAACCGGTAATGGCCGTACGGTGGTATACGCAATTACCGGTTAAAAAAACGTCCAGGTCTGTATTTTATTGCCTGACAATCAGGCTATTTGTCCCCGTTGAATGATGCCGCCGCCCACCACATCATTTCCTTCATAAAACACGGCACTCTGGCCGGGCGCCACGCCTTTCGCTTCTTCATAAAAACGGACCATGATGCCGTTCTCTGTATTGAAGAGGTTGGACAGGGTGCCCTTATCGCGGTATCTGATCTTGGTTACCACTTCCATCCCGTCTGTGATGCCGTCGTATTTGATCCAGTTGATCTTGCTCACGGGCATATCTTGCCGGTTCAGGTCTTCCTCATCGCCCAGCATCACGGTATTGGTTTCAGGAATGATCCGGGTTACGTAAACCGGTTTGCCGAATGTGATGTCCAGGCCCTTCCGCTGGCCAACAGTGTAGAACGGATAGCCTTTGTGCTTGCCCAGAATATTGCCGTGTTTATCAACAAAATTGCCGCCGGCAACTTTTGTTTCCAGGCCTTCCACTCTTCTTTTCAGGAAACCGCGGTAATCGTTGTCTGGCACAAAGCATATTTCATAGCTTTCACTTTTCTTCGCCAGTTCGGGATAGCCATAGTCCATGGCCATTTGCCGTATCTGGGTTTTCTGGTAGGTGCCCAGCGGCAGCAGGGTGCGGCTCAGCAGGTCTTGCTGCAGGCCCCATAGCACGTAGCTCTGGTCTTTGTTTTCGTCCAGTCCCCTGCTGATATAATAGCGGCCGTTTTCGTGCTTATGAATATTGGCATAATGCCCCGTGGCGATATAATCGCAGCCCAGTGCATCGGCCCGCTTCAGCAATGCCCGCCATTTGATATGCGTATTGCACATTACGCAGGGATTGGGTGTGCGGCCGGCCAGGTATTCTTCCACGAAATTCTCTATCACAAAATCGCCGAATTCATCCCTGATATCCAGTATGTAATGCGGAAACCCGTGCTGCACAGCCGCCATGCGGGCGTCGTTGAAAGAATCAATATTGCAACAGCCGGTCTCTTTTTTTCCTCCTCCGCTGCTGGCATAGTCCCAGGTTTTCATAGTAATGCCTACCACTTCATACCCCTGGTCGTTGAGCATGAGTGCTGTGACGGTACTGTCAATACCGCCACTCATTGCCACTAAAACTTTTCCATTCCGGCTCATGGTTCAAAAAAATTCAATTGGCAAATATACGAAGAAGGAGGGAGGAAGGGTGTATAGCTCCCAAACTCCAAAACTTTTGTATTTTCCCTTTTTATCAAACAATTACTGCAATTATGAGAAAAGGAGATTCCCCGAAACGGACCGGTATTCTATTGCGTTCACTGGTACTGCTATGTAGTGTTTTGTTTGTCCGGGAGCTTACGGCCCAGGATCTTAGCTATTATCTTCCTGATAGTTTCTCCTACAATCCCGCTGTTCCCAAACCCAAAGAAGTGATACACCACGAGGTAGGCGAGTGGCATGTAACGCACGACCGCCTGGTGAACTATATGAAAGCAATTGCCGCGGCAGCCCCGGACCGGGTGAAACTGGAAACTATGGGCTTTACATATGAAAGCCGTCCGCAGGTATTGCTCATCATCACGTCTCCGCAAAACCATCAGCGGCTGGAGCAGATCCGGCAGGAGCATGTGCAACTGTCTGATCCCGCCCGCTCCGGTTCTTTGAATATTGATCGGATGCCCATTGTGGTGTATATCGGTCATTCCATTCATGGCAATGAACCCAGCGGGGCCAACGCATCGTTGCTTACGGCTTATCACCTGGCGGCAGCCACCGGTAAACAAATTGATGAACTGCTGAATGATGTGGTGATCCTGCTCGATCCTGCGTTTAACCCCGATGGACTGCAGCGCTTCTCCACCTGGGCCAACCAGCACAAAAGCAAAACACTGGTAACGGACCCGGATAGCCGCGAATTTCATGAAGTGTGGCCCGGCGGGCGCTACAATCATTACTGGTTTGATCTGAACCGCGACTGGTTGCCGCTGGTGCATGTGAAAAGCAGGAACCGGCTGCAATGGTTTCATCGCTGGAAACCCAATATTCTCACTGATCATCACGAGCAGGGCAGCAATGCTACCTTCTTTTTTCAACCGGGCGTGCCTTCGCGGGTGAACCCGCTGACGCCTGCGAAGAACCAGGAGTTGACGGCAGCGCTCGCTAAATTTCACGCAGCTTTTCTTGACCGCATCGGCTCGCTGTATTTTACCAAAGAGAACTATGATGATTTTTATTACGGAAAAGGATCCACCTATCCCGATATCAACGGCGCCATCGGTATCCTGTTTGAACAGGCTTCTTCCCGCGGGCACGCGCAACAAACGGCACATGGCATTTTGCGATTTCCTTTTACTATCCGCAACCAGTTTGTAACAGCGCTGAGTACGCTGGAAGGAGCGAAGGCTTTGCGCAAAGAATTTCTTGCCTGGCAGCGGGATTTTTACAAAAATGCGATGGCGGAAGCCAATGCGGCTACTGTGAAAGCCTATGTTTTCGGCGATGCGCACGACAAAACCAAAACAGCCCTTTTCCTGCAGCTACTGCGGCAGCAGCAAATAGAAGTATATGCGTTGAATAATGCTGTAACAGCGGATGGCTATCGCTTTGAAAAAGGCAATGCCTGGGTAGTGCCTGCTGCGCAAACGCAGTACAAGTTGATCCGGGCTATATTCGATAAAACACTGCAATATAAAGACAGCGTGTTCTATGATATTACATCGTGGACATTACCGCTGGCTTATGGTATACCTTATGCTGAACTGACTGCTGCCAGCTATTCGCCGTCGTTACGCGGAGAACCCGTGGGAGACGTAACACTTCCCCAGGGTACTGTGAACGGAGGTAAAAGCGGTTATGCTTATCTGTTTGAATGGGATGAGTACTTTGCGCCCCGCGCACTATATGAATTGCAGCAGGCCGGCATCCTGGCCAAAGTGGCTACCAATGCGTTTGAGACAACGGCTGGTGGCAGTGCGCGCAGGTTTGATTATGGCACTATTATCATTCCCGTATCGTTACAGGAAAAAAATGCGGATGAATTGTATGAGCTGGTACAGCAGGTGGCGCAACGCAATCATATTACCGTATATGCCGTCAGCAGCGGCAGCGTGCTCTCCGGCAGCGACCTGGGAAGCGGCAAAATGGCGGTACTTTCCAAACCCAGCATGGCGATGCTGGTGGGCACGGGTGTAAATGCATTGGATGCGGGGGAAATATGGTTTTTGCTCGATCAGCGTTTTGGTATGCCTGTTACCCATCTTGAAACGGGTGCATTCAACCGGGTGAAGCTCGATAAATACAACACGCTGATCATGGTGGGAGGCAATTACAGTGAATTGGATAAAGACAAACTGAAGAACTGGGTGCAGGCCGGCGGCACGTTGATCCTTACCGAAGAAGCCGTGCAGTGGGCCGCCCGCAATGGCATCACCGGCGTAACATTCAGGAAGAGAAATGAGCAGCAGCAGGCATCTGTACTGCCGTATGCTGAACGTGAATTCTTCCAGGGCGCGCAACGGATGAGCGGCGCTATTTTCCGTGCACAGATTGACCGCACGCATCCGCTGGCCTACGGATACAACTATGCATTTGCAGACCTGTTCAAGAGCAATGCAGTTTTTCCTGAAAAAAATAAAAATCCCTGGTCCAATCCATTCGTATATGGCGACAAGCCCCTGCAGAGCGGATATATTACCGGTGAGAACTATGAATTGTTAAAAAATTCTGCAGCGGTGCTGGTCAATGCAGTGGGTGCTGGCCGTGTGATCTCTATAGCTGATAATCCAAACTTTCGCGCATTCTGGTTGGGTGGCACCAAACTTTTTATGAATGCTATATTTTTTGGAAGAATAATTGATGCGGCATCAGCGAGATAGCGTAGCCATGCGACTTTTCATACTTACCAATATTTTATCCCCAACCGAAAATCAGGCATGGTTACTCCTTACGGAAACACTATCTTGCACAGGTTGAAATATTTTTTCGTAGCTAAATTTCAGGAGTATGATTAAACTACAAGTAATCGGCCACCTTGGAAAGGATTGCATCACCAACACCGTGAATGGGAAAAGTGTGATCAACTTTTCTGTGGCGCACTCGGAAAGGTTCCGGGATGCACAGAACAATCTGAAGGAGCGGACCACGTGGGTTGAATGCGCCTATTGGACCGATCGTACCAGTATTGCTCCTTATTTACGTAAGGGAACCCAGGTGTATGTGGAAGGGGCTCCCGACGTAAGATCCTTTCAAAGGAATGATGGCACTGCAGGTGCTTCCCTGGTGTTGCGTGTGTTCAATATTCAGTTATTGGGCTCACGGGGTGACAACGCAGGTGGAGGCGCGCAGTCTGTTGGTCAGGAAGCAAGCTACGCTTCATCCAACAGGAATGAACCTGTTCCTGCGGCCAGTGACATCAACGAACCTGTTGACGATCTGCCATTCTAAAATCTGCCCGGCTACTTTTCAACATTATAGACGCCCCGCATTGCGGGGCGTGTTTTTTTGAAGCAGCGAAGAATCCGGGTGTAGCACACCGCGTTTGCACTTACATGCGCCATCACTGCTCTCAGATAAAATCACTTCACAGTTTTCCGGCAGGTATCCGGTAACCCTCTTGCTTTCCTCTCATATTTGCCCGATAAATCTTTTCTTTGCACCATGCCCGAACAAATCTTTACCTATCAGCAGCTGTTTGATTTTACCAAAAAAGTTTTCCAGGCAATCGGATGTAATGATAAAGACGCAACCACCGCTGCGGAAGTGTTGCTGAGCGCCGATCTGCGCGGCATTGACTCGCATGGCGTAGCGCGCCTGAGCGGTTATGTGCGTTTGTATGAAGTAAAACGGATCAATCCCTGTCCCGCGCCGCGCATCGTTCATGAAACGCCTTCTACTGCTGTAGTGGATGGCGACAGTGGACTGGGACTCGTGGTAGGGCCATTCGCCATGCAGGTGGCCATTGAAAAAGCAAAAGCTGTAGGCACGGGCTGGGTAAGCGTGCAGAACAGTAACCACTTTGACATTGCGGGGTATCATGCCATGATGGCGCTTGAACATGATATGATCGGTATGGCCATGACCAATGCCAGTGCACTTGTAGCGCCCACTTTTTCTATTGAACGGATGCTGGGCACCAACCCCATTTGTGTGGCCATACCGGCCGGTGAAGAACCTGCTTTTGTTGCGGACCTTGCAACTACTACAGCTGCCAATGGCAAGCTGGAGATTCTGCAAAGAAAAAATGAAGCCGCTCCTTTGGGATGGGTGCAGGATAAAGACGGTATGCCTTCTACCAATCCGCATGAACTGAAAACAGGTGGCGCCTTATTGCCGCTTGGCGGCGATCGTGAACATGGCAGTCATAAAGGTTATGCGCTGGGCGCCATAGTTGACATATTCAGTGGAGTATTGAGCGGCGCGAATTACGGTCCCTGGGTGCCGCCGTTCCCTGCCTATGTGCCCATGCCGGAAGCAATGCCCGGCAAGGGAATTGGTCATTTCCTGGGAGCGATGCGTGTGGATGCCTTCCGGAAAAAAGAAGAATTCAAACAGCATATGGACCAATGGATCCGCCGTTTTCGGAGCGCCAAAACAGTGCCCGGCGAAAAGCAGGTATTAATTCCCGGCGATCCTGAACGTGCAATGCATGAACAACGCCTGCAACAAGGCATACCATTGCTTGATACCGTAGTGAAGGATCTGCAGGCTTTGTCGGATAAGTTCAGCATTCCGCTGCAGTAAAGTAGTAAAGCACCTGTTTTCTGCCTGCCTTTTTCTTTCTTCTTCCTTCAATCGCTATCTTTGCGCCCTTAAAAACCCAACAGCAATGAAAGTTATGAAGTTTGGCGGCACCTCCGTGGGAAAACCGGAGCGAATGCACCAGGTGGCGCAACTGATTACGAAAGATGCAGCACCGCGTATCGTAGTGCTGAGTGCACTGAGCGGTACTACCAATGCCCTTGTAGCGATCGGAGAAGCACTGGCGTCCGGCAATCGCGCGCTGGCAAAAGAACAGATTGATAAACTGGAAACACACTACCAGGCATTCATTAAGGAATTGCTGAAGACCGATACCGCCTATAACAAGGCAAAGCAGATCATTGCAGAGCATTTTGAGTTTTTAAATATCATCCTGCGCATTTCTTTCAGCGAAGCGTTGAATAAAGATATCCTGGCGCAGGGAGAGTTGCTGTCAACCAAACTGTTCAGCACCTATCTTGAAGAAAAAGGCATTGACCATGCATTGCTGCCTGCCCTTGAGTTCATGGTGATAGATGCGAATGATGAACCGCAGTTAAGCGTTATCAAATCAAAACTCACGCAGTTGCTGCAACAGCACAACAACAAAAAACTGTTCATTACACAAGGATATATCTGTCGCAATGTCCGTGGCGAAGTAGACAACCTGAAGCGCGGTGGCAGCGACTACACCGCTTCGCTGGTGGCTGCAGCAGTGAATGCATCCGTATGCGAGATATGGACAGATATTGACGGCATGCACAACAACGATCCCCGCGTGGTAAAGAAAACGCTGCCGGTGGAGCAACTGAGCTTTGAAGAAGCTGCGGAGCTGGCGTATTTCGGCGCCAAAATCCTTCACCCCACCTGTATCTGGCCGGCGCAACAACAGAAGGTGCCTGTAAAACTGTTGAACACCATGCAGCCTGATGCTGCAGGTACTGTCATAATGCAGGAAGCCGGCAGCACAGGCGTAAAGGCGGTGGCCGCCAAAGACGGCATCATTGCCATCAACATCAAAAGCAGTCGCATGCTGCTGGCCTATGGTTTTCTGCGCAAAATATTTGAGGTGTTTGAGAAGTACCGTACGCCTATTGATATGATCACCACCTCCGAGGTGGCCGTATCGGTGACCATTGACAATGGTACGCACCTGAAAGAAATTGTAAAGGAACTGGAACCATTCGGCACCATCAGCGTGGAAGACAACCATACCATCATTTCGGTGGTGGGTAACGAGATTGCACAAACGAAAGAGGTGCTGCGGAAACTGTTTGAATCGCTGGCGCCGGTTCCTGTGCGGATGGTGAGCTATGGCGGCAGCAGGCACAACGTGTCGTTGCTGGTGCCCTCTTCATTTAAAACGGATACATTGCAATTGTTGAATAAGGGATTGTTTGGGTTGGAGTAGTGCGATTGCATTCGGGGTTCAATGCCGCAGGCCGGATGAAAGTGAGGGACGGAGTCATGCATTGAACTGGTGAAGTGAATCATTTTTGGATGAGATAAAAGGCTGCCCGCAAGGCGGCCTTTTTTATTGGGGCAGGGTGGCTGATTTTTTATTGCAGGTATTTATGCAGACAACTGGCAAGGTATTGCCATTGTCCCCCAGGTGATTAGATAAACGGGAAATGGGCATGGGGCTGCCAATACTCCAGTCACCCGGAAACCTGGTATACACTGGAAACCGGTTTCCCGGAGGAAACCGCCAATCTGTTTAGCCGGCGTACAGATTGCGACGGAGTGCAGTAATTTGTGAAGGTTGTTGGATTGATCACTGATAAACGCATTCCTACATGCATCCTGTTTTATACTTCGCCATAGGTTGTGCATTGCTGGGAGCAGCCGGCATAGCAGTTGCAGGCCGCGGGGCAGACCGCAGTCAGTTGTATCACCGGTGGATTGATTACTGGATATGGGTGATCATTGCTATGATCGTAGGCGCTACCGTTTTTGCACAATTATTTCCCTTACTTACCATATTGATCATACTGGCCGGTTTTTATGAAGTGATCCGCGCAGTGGTGGTGAGCCGGCACAAAACATTTCCTTTGCTGATTACTGTTGTTGCCGGTTATACATTAGTGGCTGCAGGCTTCCTGTTTTTTTCTTTCATATTCAAACCCTGGTTTGTGTTTGCGGTGTTCTTACAGGTGCTGTTTTTTGATGTAGCCGCTAAAATAACCAGTCACCTGTCACGGCGTCGCCGCCGCAGTTCCATCAGTCCGTATAAGCGGGTGGAAGGCGTTGTTGGAGGCGTTGTTGCCTGTCTTCTTACAGCACTCATCACGTCGCGGCTATCAGGATTGTCCATACTGGTGTCTATATTCATCGGGGTGCTGACGGCCACTGCTGCATTTTCCGGTGATCTGCTGGCCAACTGGTATCGCCGTAAAATGGCCACCCGCGATCAGAACCGCTTGTTACCGGCAGAGGGAGGTTTGCTTGATCGCTTTGATGGTTTTATGTTCAGCGGCTGTGCGTATTACTGGTTGTCTATTACCGTGCTGAAAGATGTAATGACTACATTCCTGGTGTCGGCATAAAACGGCTGTTGGCAATACTGCGTGCGCCCGTTCCGCTACTTTCCCTTGCGATAAGAATGCTCCCGGAAATTAATTGATCACTTCATTGCCTGGTGCTCAGGGCAGGAAAAATGGCAAGGCAGCAAGAAAGGATACATCTTTAGTAAAAAGAGCAGCACACCTCCCTTGAAAAAAACATAAGTTTGAGCTATGAAAATAGTTCTCCCGGTAGTGCTGCTCTTTTGCTGCCTGTTGGCCGGCTGCGGTGCTGTACAGCAGGAAGATGAAATCAACCAGGATTCACTGATGCATTGCACCAGCGGCATACCATCGCGCTTTCCGGTGGCAGGCAATGGTGCGGACAGTATGGCTGTAAGCGCCGATAGCGCAGCTACCGAAGGCATGGTATGGATACCCGGCGGCACATTTATGATGGGCGCTTCGGACCAGGAAGGCCGTCCCGATGAATACCCCCAACACCAGGTGCAGGTGAAGGGATTCTGGATGGACGCCACAGAAGTGACCAATGCCCAGTTCCGGAAATTTGTAGAAGCTACCGGATATATCACCACCGCAGAGCGCAAGCCGGACTGGGAAGAACTGAAAAAACAATTGCCGCCCGGCACACTCAAACCTCCCGATAGTGTATTAATGCCAGCCAGTCTTGTTTTTGTGCCTCCCGATCGTCCGCTGGCTTCGCTGCAGAATGTAGCGCAGTGGTGGCAATGGGTAAGGGGGGCAAACTGGAAACATCCGCAGGGGCCCGGCAGCAGTATTGAAGGTAAGGACGATTATCCCGTTGTGCATGTATCATGGGAAGATGCGGCCGCTTATGCCAGATGGGCAGGCAAGCGATTGCCTACGGAGGCGGAATGGGAATTTGCCGCCCGTGCCGGCATGACGAACCAGCCCTATACCTGGGGCAGTGAACCGGTTGATAAGGGCGGACACAAAGCCAATATCTGGCAGGGAAGTTTTCCGGATAATAACCTGGTAGCAGACGGTTTTGCGCGTGCTGCGCCGGTAAAATCATTCGCGCCCAATGCGTATGGATTATATGATATGGCGGGCAATGTGTGGGAGTGCACAGCAGACTGGTATAACGCCGGCTATTATGCGCAATGTGCCAATAAAACATTGAATGACCCGAAGGGCGCCGAAGCACCCTATGATCCCCAGGAACCTACCGTGCCTAAAAAAGTGGTGCGCGGCGGATCATTTCTGTGTCATGCTTCCTATTGCGCCAGCTACAGGGTTTCCGCACGCATGAAAACATCGCCTGATACCGGGCTGGAGCATACCGGATTCAGATGTGTTCGCGATTAATTATAGAGCCGTAGGTGATACAACTATTTGTCGGGGGATACCGGGATGTAATGACGGCATGGGCCGGACCAAACAAGGCTGAAATTTTTGCTGCTATACCTTTAATTCCTTCTTGCGTGCAGTGCTGTTTGCCCGGATCAACGCGATACAGCGTGCCGGCACAGGCCGGGCCAAACAAGGTTATGCTTAAATCATTGCCGCTATACTTTAACTTCCTCCTTACGCGCCGGTGCAGTTTGCCCCGGAACAACAGGATACAAATACCAGCATAGGCCCAGTAACAGGCTGCTGAGGTCCTGTCCCTGTTTGTATTCTGCATTCAGTTCGCAGTGCAGCAGCGGATTGGAGAGTGCGTCGTAAATAACCAGTGCAGGAGCGGGCGTATCATGAATGAGATAGTGATATTTGTTTCCATCCACTTCAATGGAGCCGGCGTGAAATCCTTTTTCAAAAGTCATCTTACCTGCTTCCACACCATATTCATTTTTGAAGAGGGTTTTGTTAGTCCAGAAGCCTTTCTTTTCCACGAAGAATACCCGCTGTCCGATTTCATTGGATATGCGGATAGATTGCTGGGGGTGGGTATATTTCAACTCCAGCTTTTTTTCCGTACCATCTACCAGGTGGTACTTCTGAACAGCGGGAGAAGCATGTTTAACCTTTACCCATTTCATAAGCCGTTGTTTAGTTGTTCATTGTAAAAGGGACGCACACAAATACGGGGTCAAAGTACAGTATTTTTCAAAAAAAATAACGCACAAATACTCCACTTTTTCAATATTTAGTTTGTGTTATTTTATTGTTACGGATGGTACAAAATGCGCCGTTCTTGTGTCACACCAACCGGCAGGCGCAAAGCAGCGCCAAATAGAATTAAATGTTAGCCTGACGTTTTAAATGCATTGGCAATGAACGCATCCGATATGTTACTTGTACTGCTTTCCGGCTTCCTGTTTTCCGGCATTGCTATCACCGGCAAACCGGGTGCCGGCGATAAACCAATTTACCGGGAAACATTGATTGACAGCAGTTCATTTGCCAGTTATGCTGCCTTTGAAGCAAAATGGAATTATCTCTATCCGTGGGGCAGCGACCACAACGGTTCCGCCCGCATGATTGGCGGACCGGGTAAGCACAGTCATATTGCGCTTATGGATTCCGGTGTGTTGCACCTGAAAGCGGAATACATACAACACGATGAAGGCAGGAGTAACAAAGATCCTTTCTTACCGATCAAATACCACAGCGGGGCCATCCATGCCAAACACCAGGTAACCGTAAGCGATGAATGGCCCATGTACGAAGTAAGCGGATATTTTTAAGCGCCCACTTCAAAAGGCACCTGGCCTGCTTTCTGGCTGACGGCAGTACGCGGCTGGCCGCCGGAATCGGACATACTCGAATTTAAAGGCGATGACACCAACTGGCAGAACACCTTCATAACACCCAGGCAAATCACCACCACCAAAATATCCGTGCCGGATGCAGCCACTGTATGGCATCATTACAAAGCGCTGCTGATACGGGTTAACCATACCGATATTGATATTCATTATTTCATAGACGACCAGCTGACCGGCGTGCATCGCGCCAATTTTATGAACCAGCCTTTATGGATCATCATCAACCTGCAAATGGAAGGGTCGTCCGGGGCGCCGGGGCCGGCGGGTGCTACAGAATACTACGTAAAAAATATTGTGGTAAGAAGGAGCAGAGAGGTGGAATAGTATTGCCGGATTTCCGTAGATTGGAGGATGCCTTGACTTACCGCCTGTCCGTGTGTGTAACCTTACCCACTTTTGGGGATAAGCCGTGCAGCCGCTTTTACTGAAATTTACTGCAGGCGTATGTAAACGTCCTTACAATGAATCAACCAATTGCAGTGAAAAGCCGTATACAAAGCATAGATGTTTTGCGCGGCATTGTCATGATCATTATGGCGCTTGACCATGTACGTGATTTCTTTCATGTAGAAGCGTTCCAGAGTGATCCGCTCAATCCCGCAACCACCAACGGACCGTTGTACTTCACCCGCTGGATCACCCATTTCTGTGCGCCGGTATTCGTGTTCCTCGCCGGCACTTCTGCTTATTTGGCAGGATTAAAAAAAGATAAAGCCGCACTGAGTAAATTTCTCATAACGCGTGGCCTCTGGCTGATTTTGATTGAAATCGTAGTGATCACGCTGGGCATAACCTTTAATCCCTTTTACAATGCCATTATACTGCAGGTGATCTGGGCAATCGGCATCAGTATGGTCTTGCTGGGCTTTGCTGTGCAGTTGCCGTATGCCGCCATTTTTGCCATCGGTGCAGTGATTGTGCTCGGGCATAATCTGCTGGACTATCCCGAAGCGGAAAGAGGATTCGGCAATCTGGGTTTCTGGTGGGACCTGGTGCATGGCGGCCGGTTTTCTTTTCATCCGTTCGCGCCACAGCATGGCGTGATCATCGTGTATCCGTTTTTGGCATGGACGGGGATTATGCTGCTGGGCTATTGTGCAGGGCGCTTGTTCCGGCCATCTGTATCAGCAGCTGCACGCCGGAAGAACCTGTTGTTGATTGGTTCCGGGCTGATCGTTTTGTTCCTGCTGCTGCGGTTCAACAATGGTTATGGCGATCCGGCACCATGGCGGTCTTATAAAGATGGCTGGGCCACATTCTTTTCATTTATGAATGTGACCAAATATCCGCCATCACTGATGTACAGTTGCATCACGCTCGGCCCTGCGCTCCTATTGCTGGCGCTTATTGAAAAGACACAGAACAGGTTTACCTCCTTTGCCATTATTTATGGACGGGTGCCTTTCTTTTACTACGTTGTACACTTTTATCTCATCCATATACTGACGGTGATTGCTTTTTTCCTCGCAGGGTATGGCGTTAATGATATTGCAGCGCCCAACTCGCCATTCTTCTTCCGACCGGTGGAGTTCGGGTATAATTTGTTTAACACCTACCTGGTATGGATCAGTGTGGTATTGTTGCTGTACCTGCCCTGCAGGTGGTACAACAGGTACAAGGCATCGCATACCCATTGGTGGTTAAGCTATGTATAGCGGAAGAAGCCATTGTTGTGCGGTATGGCGGCTTCGGGATTCAAACCGTTATTTCAGCAAATTTTTGATCTCATTCAGCTTCAGCAAAGCTTCCACCGGCGTGAGGCGATTGATGTCAATTCCTTCCAGCAATGTGCGTATCTGCTCAAAGGTTTCGCTGTGCGCATCAAAAATGGACAACTGCAATTTTTGCGTTGAGATTTGTTTCACCTGTTCACGCGGCGAATCAGGTTGGTCCGCATGTTTTTGTTCCAGCTGTTTCAGTATTTCATTCGCCCGGTCAATCAGAGCAGGCGGCATACCGGCCATGCGGGCCACGTGAATACCAAAGCTATGCGTACTGCCTCCCGGCGCCAGTTTGCGCAGGAAGATAATCTTGTTGCCTACCTCTTTATTGGTGATGTGGTAGTTGCGTATGCGCGGCAACTTGTTTTCCAGTTCGTTCAGCTCGTGATAATGCGTAGCAAATAAAGTCTTCGGCGCAAAGGGCGACTGGTGCAGGTATTCCGCAATGCTCCACGCAATGGAAATGCCATCGTAGGTGGAAGTGCCGCGACCGATCTCATCCAGCAGGATCAGACTGCGACTGGTGATATTGTTGATGATACTTGCGGTTTCGTTCATTTCCACCATAAAGGTTGATTCGCCGCCGCTCAGGTTGTCGGAGGCGCCTACGCGGGTGAAGATCTTATCGGTAAGCGGAATGCGTGCACTGGCCGCCGGCACAAAACTGCCCATATGCGCCATCAGGGTGATCAATGCCGTTTGCCGCAGCAAGGCACTCTTACCACTCATGTTGGGACCGGTAAGTATGATGATTTGCTGTGAAGCCGGATCGAGCTGGATATCATTGGTAATATACGGCTCTCCGGGAGGAAGATTACGTTCGATCACCGGGTGACGGCTTTCTTTTAATTCCAGCTCATAACCCTCATGCATAACCGGTTTTCGGTAATTGTATTGCATGGCATTGTGCGCGAAGCATAGCAGGCAATCCAGTATGGCCAGCACCTGCGCGTTTACCTGCATGGGGGCAATGAATCCCTGCAGTTCGAGCAGCAGTTGTTCGTACAATTCCTGCTCAATTGTAACAATCTTTTCTTCCGCACCGGTGATCTTTTCTTCGTACTCCTTCAGTTCCGGCGTAATATAACGCTCGGCATTGGCCAGTGTTTGTTTGCGAATCCAGCCTTCAGGTACTTTGCTTTTGTGTGCATTGGTCACTTCAAGATAGTACCCGAACACATTGTTGAAGCCTATTTTCAGCGATGAAATGCCGGTGGCATTGGCTTCTTTCTGTTGCAGTACGGTAAGATATTCTTTGCCTCCGCTGGAAATTTTGCGCAATTCATCCAGTTCCGCATGCACGCCTCCGCGAATAACGCCGCCTTTGGCGAGCACTACCGGCGGGTTTTCTTCTATCTCCTGCCTGATCTTGTCTGCTATAGGGCGACAGCCATCGAGCGAAGCGGCCAGTTGGGAGAGATAAGGCTGCGGGGCAGCTGTGCAGCGTTCTTTCAACTGTTCGATATGTTGCAACCCTCTTGCAATCTGCACCACTTCACGGGGATTGATTTTTTTCGCGGGAATCTTACTCACCAGCCGTTCAATATCCCCGCATTGTTTGATATGATGAACAAGTTGATTGCGAAGGTCTGCTTCTTTGATAAAAAACTCCACCAGGTCCAGGCGTTCATTGATGCGCTGTATATCTTTCTGAGGTAACAAAATCCAGCGTTTCAGCAGGCGGGCGCCCATGGGACTCACGGTATTGTCCAGTACCTTGTGCAAATTGTTGCCTTCCCCATGTGCGGTGGCAGTGAGTTCAAGATTGCGAATGGTAAAGCGGTCCATCCACAAATAATCTTCCCGGTCTATCCGCTGCAGGCTGGTGATATGTTGCAGGTTGGGATGTTCTGTATCCCTGAGATAATGCAATACCGCGCCGGCCGCAATGATGCCATGGGACAGTTCATCTACGCCAAACCCTTTGAGTGAATGCGTTTGAAATTGTTTGAGCAAACTTTCACGCGCATACGCTTCGTCAAAAATCCAGCTCTCCATGGTGTAGGTATAGAACCTGGCACCATACACTTCCTTGAAATGTTTTTGAAAGCTGCGCTGAAAGATCACTTCTGCAGGCTTGAGGGTCTGCAGCAGTTTATCAATGTATTCGTTGTTGCCTTCGGCTATGAAAAATTCGCCGGTTGAAATATCAAGAAAAGCAATACCGATCAGGTCGTCGCTGAAATGAATGCCGGCCAGAAAATTATTGCTGTTATGTTCCAGCAATTTTTCGTTGGTGGCCACACCCGGGGTAACCATTTCTGTTACGCCGCGTTTTACAATTCCTTTGGCCGTTTTCGGGTCTTCCAATTGATCGCAAATGGCTACCCGGTAACCGGCTTTCACCAGTTTATGCAAATAAGTATCGAGGGCATGATGCGGAAATCCTGCCAGTTCACTGGATGCTGCGGCGCCATTATTCCGTTTGGTAAGGGTAATACCCAGTACGCGGGACGAAATGATGGCATCTTCCCCGAACGTTTCATAGAAATCACCCACACGGAACAGCAGTACGGCATCCGGATATTTCTGCTTGATGGCCCGGTGCTGCTGCATCAATGGGGTATCGGTAGTTGATTTGCTCATGGCTGGCAAATATAATGTGCTAATTTGCTAATGAGGTATTATGCTGAAGGGAAAATATACCCATGTTGAAAGCGATAATGTGAATTGGCCAAAGCGGTGATTTTCCTATTCATTGGCATGGGAGCACATTAGCGCATTGCCTATCTTTGTTCCATGCGCAAACTGAGCATGGATGAGCTGAACCGGAAATCGGTGGCGGAATTCAAAGGTTCGGAAAAGGTGCCTGTAGTAGTGGTATTGGACAATATCCGCAGCATGCACAATGTGGGCAGTGTATTTCGTACCGCCGATGCATTTTTGCTGCAGGGCATTTATCTGTGCGGGTATACGCCGCAACCACCGCATCGCGATATTCACAAAACAGCTTTGGGCGCCACAGAAACGGTTGACTGGAAATATTTTCCCACCGCCACCGCGGCAGTGCAACAGTTAAAGGAAGAAGGATACACCGTATTGGCTGTGGAGCAGGCCGATGAAAGCATTTATCTGCACCGGTTTGAAGCGCATTCGTATCAGAAAATGGCAGTTGTTTTTGGTAATGAAGTAAGCGGCGTATCGCCGGAAGTACTGGAATGGTGCGATGGATGTATCGAAATTCCGCAACTGGGTATGAAACACTCCCTGAATATTTCGGTGGCGGCCGGTATTGTGTTATGGGAACTTTTTAAACAACTGCATACGAAAAGCCATGCCTGAGTTTTGGGGAAAGCATTGCGTTACAACTGAAAAGTTACCCACATATAGCACCGGCAATGATGCTGTAAGCAGGCAAATACCAAATTTGCGGACAGCAATGCCGGATGCAAACGAATAAGCAATGAAAACGGTAAAGAACTACCTCTCGCTCATAAAATTTTCGCACACGATTTTTGCGATGCCTTTTGCCATGATCGGGTTTGTGCTGGCGGCTATTGGTCCTGCAAAGTCTTCGGGAACTTCCTGGTTGGCCTCTTTCCATAGGGAATACCAGGCCTCAGCGTGGACATTGGCAGGAAAAGAGAAGAACCCGCTATGGCTCACTTTCATATTGGTGGTGCTGTGTATGGTTTTTGCACGCAGCGCCGCCATGGCATTCAACCGCTACCTCGACCGGCAATTCGATGCAAAAAATCCACGTACTGCCATTCGTGAAATACCTGCGGGCATATTGAAGGCCGATAGCGTGTTGTGGTTTACCATCGTTTGCAGTTTGTTATTTGTTGTTTGCTGTTTCTTTATCAATCGCATTTGTTTTTATTTATCACCGGTAGCGTTGTTCGTTATTCTTTTTTACAGTTATACCAAAAGGTTTACAGCCTTGTGTCACCTGGTACTGGGACTGGGTCTATCGCTGGCGCCCATTGGCGCTTATCTGGCGGTGACAGGGGTGTTTCACTGGCTGCCCATTCTTTTTTCGCTGGCTGTAATCTTCTGGGTAAGCGGTTTCGATATCATTTATGCTTTGCAGGATGAAGAGTTCGATAAATCAAATGAGTTGTACTCTATTCCCGCCAGGCTGGGGAAGGCCCGTGCATTGCGTGTATCGGAACTGCTGCACCTGTGCAGTTTTGGTTGCGTAGTGGCTGCCGGCATTTATGGTCAGTTTCATATACTGTACTGGGCAGGCGTAGCTGTTTTTGCAGGCATGCTGGTATATCAGCATTCACTGGTGAAACCGCATGACTTACGTCGCGTGAATATTGCTTTCATGACGGCCAACGGTATTGCCAGCGTGGTGTTTGCCGTATTGGTTATAGCTGATTTGGTATTCCTTCCCCACCTGCATTGGTAACGCTGCAGGCCGGCCTTCACGGGTAAGCTGACAACAACCGGCCGGAAATACTTACATTTAACCGCTCATGGCGAGAATACTTGCAATAGACTACGGGTTGAAACGCACCGGCATAGCGGTCACTGATCCCATGAAGATCATTGCCACTGCTTTGGCCACCATCGAAACGCCCCAACTGATCCCTTTTCTAAAAGACTATATGAGCCGCGAAGCGGTAGAACTGATGCTCATCGGCGATCCGAAAAACTGGGATGAAACTGATACGCACGCCACTCCCCTGGTACGCAACGCGATCAAAAAACTGCAAAAGGAATTTCCCGCCATTCCCCTGAAAACAGTGGATGAACGTTACACTTCCCGTATGGCCAGCCAGGCGCTGCTCGACATGGGACTGAAAAAGAAACAACGCCGCGATAAATCGCTGGTAGACAAAGTGGCGGCTACTATTATGTTGCAGGAATACCTGGCGAATAACCAGTAAAGACAAGGGATGCACAATTCGTATCTCAAACCGGCGCGCCCACAATACCCCATCTTCCGGCTTTTGACTTACCTTTGCACAGAAATTGTACATCGAACCATTGAATATTCAAGCAATTAACCAATGATTTTACCAATAGTTGCCTACGGTGCGCCGATTCTGAGAAGCGTGAGCAAGGAGATCACACCCGATTATCCGGACCTGGAAAAACTGATTGCCGATATGTGGGAAACCATGTATGCCAGCAATGGGGTAGGACTGGCGGCGCCGCAGGTGAACAGGGACATACGGCTATTCATTGTAGACAGTTCGCAGGTGTTTGAAAACCAGGACGAAGATGAAAAAGGAAAGTACCCGGATGAGCCGGGCATCAAACAGGTGTTCATCAATGCGCAGATCAAAAGCCTGAACGGAAAGGAATGGGCCTACAACGAAGGCTGCCTCAGTATTCCCAGGATTCGTGAGGATGTGATGCGCAACGAAACCGTAACGTTGTCGTATGTGGATGAAAAATTCCAGCCGCACGAAAAAACCTTCAATGGTATCACTGCCCGCATCATCCTGCATGAATACGATCATATTGAAGGCAAACTGTTCATTGACTACCTCAAGCCTTTGAAGAAAAAACTGCTGAAAGGCAAACTGGAAGATATTACAAAAGGAAAGGTGAAGGTGGATTATAAGATGGTTTTCCCTAAATAATGTTCCCTTGGCTGCAAACCGGGCATTTGTTGATCATACGAGACCGTTCCTGCTGTTGCTGATTTGTATCATTCCCTGCTGCTTCCCTGCGTCAGCACAGGATTCGTTGCTGGTAGTGGAGAAAAAGAACATCATGCTGAAAGAAGTAGTGGTGCGCAGCAACCTCAATGTGCCGGCATTCATTGAACGCGTAAAGAACGATACTACCTTTTACAAAGCATTCCGCAATCTCCGCATACTGGAATATACGGCCCTCAACGATATCCGCATGATGGATAAGCAGGGCCGGCAGAAAGCATCGCTCAACAGCAGAACGCGGCAGCATGCCCGCAATGGCTGTCGCTGGACAGAAGTGCTGGAAGAACAGGTGACCGGTGATATGTACAACAAAAAACGTCACCTGAATTATTACACGGCTGAAATGTATGCCGGATTATTTTTTGCGCCTGATACCGTATGCGGCGAAACCAACCTGGTAAAAGACGTTGCCTTTACCCTCAAAGGAAAAAAAGGACTGGAGAAACACAAGGAGCAATTGAAAATGCTTTTTTTTAACCCGGGGAAGAAGATTCCCGGCATTCCTTTTATTGGCAACAAGATCGCCTTGTTTGATGAAGACGTTGCGGCCCGGTACGATTTCCTCATTGATATGGATGCCTTCAGGGGAGAGATGTGCTATGTGTTTTCCCTTCGTCCGCGCGGCGGCGATAGTGCGCGGAAGATAGACAATATTGTGGTGGATGAACTGGTCACCTGGTTCAACATCAACACCTGGGAGATTGTGGCGCGCAAATACTCCCTGAGTTACAAGGCCGGTGTGTATGATTTTGACGTACACATGGAAGTGGAGATGACCAAATTCGGTGAATACCTTGTTCCGCAACTGATGCGCTACCACGGCAGTTGGGACGTGGTATTCAAAAAGCGGGAGAATGGGGTGTTTACGGCTACGCTGTTTGATTTCGGAAAGCCGTTGTAGTGCTCCGGGTCGCTGCCGGCGCGCAAACTGCTTCAACACGCAATATACCCCGGCGTCTTGGCAAATATGCGTATTCGGTTAATCCTCTCCAAAAGTTAACCTCTCATCATCTTCGCATTCGCATATGTTCTCCATTTCTCAAACAAAGCCTGCATATCTTCCGGCAATTCACTGTTGAATATAACGGGCTTGCGTGTACGCGGATGGATGAATCCGATGGTTTTGGCATGAAGCGCGTGCCGCGGACAAATGGCGAAACAGTTTTCCACGAACTGCTTATACTTACTGAACACCGTGCCCTTTACAATTTTGTCGCCGCCGTATAGTTCGTCATTGAACAGGGGATGACCAATATGCTTCATGTGTACGCGTATCTGGTGCGTGCGCCCGGTTTCCAGTTCGCATTGGATGATGGTAACATATCCCAGCCGCTCAAGTACTTTATAATGTGTTACGGCTTCTTTACCATATTCGCCATCGGGATAGGCATCGAATATTTTGCGGAAGCGCTGGTGGCGGCCGATATGCGCCCTCACGGTGCCTTCATCCTGCTCTACATCGCCCCATACCAATGCGATGTAGTGGCGGGTGGTGGTATGCGCAAAAAATTCTTTCGCAAGGCTGCTCACCGCTTTTTCGGTTTTGGCGAGCACCATCAGTCCGCTGGTGTTCTTATCAATCCGGTGTACAAGCCCGAAGCGGGGCAGGTTACTTGCGTTGATATTGCTGTTCTGTTGCTGCAGGTACCAGGCTACCCCGTTGATGAGTGTTCCGTGCGGATTGCCACTGGCAGGATGTACTACCAGGCCAGCCGGCTTGTTGATGATGAGAATGTCTTCGTCTTCAAATACAATATTGAGGGGAATCTCTTCGGGAATGATCTCTTCTCCCTGTACCTCTTTATCGGAATACACAATGATCTCTTCGCCTGGCTTGATTTTGTGATTGGCAGTAACC
>Ga0164243_10002374_pt1 | contig 31156 bp, 31 predicted proteins | sample OricompcompostOP_FD_108781 | JGI IMG/M metagenome (GOLD analysis project Ga0164243, IMG submission 108781) | Organic Plus compost microbial communities from Emeryville, California, USA - Original compost - Organic plus compost (OP) | ecosystem: Engineered > Solid waste > Mixed feedstock >... | reverse complement strand
TAGCGCGTCAACGAGCTGTGCCAGGTTAGCCCTGAGCGCTTCAAATACCGGAACGAGTGAGTTCTCGTCCGAGTCCATGGCCTTCTGAAAGTGAGCGGCCGCAGTCTTCGCGTAGTCGTCGTTACCGAACTTGGGGGCATTCTTCAAGCGGTGCACGTTCTCTTGGATCCCCGAGAGCCGCTCCAGCATCTGAGAAACCGCGCGGCGGAGGTGGGCGCCCGTCTCCTCGTCAACGGCCCAGTTGCCCGCTCGCGCCGAGTCCAACATCCGCTGCGTCTCGGCATCCATCGCCTTCACCTGGTCTACGCCGAGACCAGCGCCGACGTTCGTCCGATCCCCCACGTTCGTCCCTTCCGGGGTGAAGCAAGACCGTTCCACCCCAAGGCCGCGCCTTAGCGCTTCCGGAATTGGCGTTTCAGATCCTCGACGTCCCACCGGTGGTGTCCCCCGGCCGTCGTCAACGTCGGCTGAACCCGTCCCTCGTTCACCCAGCGTTGCAGCGTGCGCCGGTCCACGCCGATCGCCTTCGCGGCGTCGGCGGTGGGGACGAGATCGGCGGGCACTTGCCTACATTCGCGGCTGATTGCCGCGTTAGTCCAGTCAGGTGACGCGAACAGTGACGAACACCGCCGTTCAAGGCAGATCGCGTTCGCTTTTCGCGATTGTCGCACTTGGAGCATGGAGGCGAGACCGTGCCGACGTTCCTGTCCGTCCGCGACCCCTCTCGGTCACCGAGACGAGCACTTTCCCGTGCTCGGAGCACCGCGACATCACGTTGTTCAGGTGGATCGAGCCGGTGGCGATCCGGTCCAGCTTCCACCGGCGAGGATGTCCCACGAATCGAGCCGCACCGGCTCGTTCAGCCATGTTCCGCGGGCCGGCGCCTTGAGCGGGTCGACCGAGCGGGAGACGCCCAGGTCGGTGGCCCACCCGATCACCTCGTGATCGTTGGCCTCGGCCCATGCTGTGATGACTTCCTGCTCCAGTACCCTTACCATGTCGGCCCTTTGTGTCTGACCAGCGGAAACGATCGGCACTCCCGTTGTTAATGCTGAACGTTCGCGTACCCCGTCGTCACGAACCCGGTTCCAGCGGATGGTGCCACTCGATCGTGAGCTTGCCCGGCCCGTACCCGGTGACCGCGTCCGGCTGAACCGTCGCCACGGCGCGGCGCACCGCGATCACCTGGTCCTCGGGCACCGAGCTGATCAGGTGCAGCCGGATCGCGTCCGCGCCCAGCGCCAGCTCGACCTCCTCCGTGCCGCCGCCGGGGACGTACGTGGTGTGCAGCAGGTCGCGCAACACCTGCACGATCCCGGCGACCACCGTCTCGGCCGGTTCGCTGTCGAGCTTGCCGGTGATCACCAGACCCGGTGCCGCGCCCGTCGTGGCCTCCAGCTCCCCGATCACCTCGCTGACCTGGGTTTGCAACGTCGCGCGCTGACCCGGGGGCGCCGGCCCGTACACCGAGGTGCGCAGTGCCGAGATGGTCCGGTCGATCCCGGTGATGGCGGTGGCCATCACCGGCCGGGACCGGGGAAACCGCGCCGCGGCCGACTGCAGGTCGAGCGTGATGCCGTAGAGCCGCCGGATGGCGGTGTCGCCCAGCCTGCGCGCGATCCGGTCGGTCTCCTCCAGCCGCGCGATGCGGTGCGCCGACTCCGCCACCTGCTCGGACTCGGACAGGATGCGCGCCCGCATCGCCTCGACCGCCTCGCCGAGCGCGGCGAGCTCGTTCGGTCCGCTCGCCTCGACCTCGCGGTGCAGGTCGCCCCCGGACACCTCCCGCACCTGCGAGACCAGCCGGTCCAGCGGCCGCACCAGCGAGCGGCGCATCAGGAACAGGCTCGCCAGGCCCAGCACGATCGCGAGACCGACGCACACCGCGGTGGTGATGTTCGCGGCGGTGCTCGCCGCTCGTGAGGACGCGAGCCCCTCGGCGATCAGCTGGTTGACGTGGTTTTCCAGCGACGCGAGCCGGGCGCGCAGCGTGTCGAACAATCCCCGGCCTTCGTCGCTGCCCGCCGTGGCGCCCTCGCGGGTCGCGGCGATCGCCGGTTCGGCGGCCCGCGTGCGCCAGTCGTCGCCCGCCGCGGTCACCTCGCCGAGCAGCGTCATCGACTCCGGGTCGTCGCCGAGCAACCGGGCGAGGGAGGGGTGCGCTCGGGCGACCGCGTCGATGCCGGCCGCGTAGGGCTCCAGGAAGTGCGGGTCGGCGGTCAGCTGGTAGCCGCGCACACCGGTTTCCATGTCCAGGTACCCACGCGCGAGTGCGGCCACCCCGACCTGCGCCGGACGCAGCGTGTCCCGCACCCGGGACCCGACCCCGTCGACGTGGACGCGCGCGACGGTCGCCACGGCCGCCACCGTCAGCAACAGCAGGAGCAGCCCGCTGACGAGGAGGATGACCCGCCACCGCAGCGTCCGCGGCCGGATTCGCGGAATGGTCACGAATCACGATAACCCGCCTTCCGGGCAATCCGGGAACCCCGCGAAGCCGGTCGCGTGTGGACGGCACCGCGGGCGGGCCCCTTTTCCCGGTTTCGCAACAAGATCCGGTCCCCGGCCGGCGCGACGTGGTGCGCGCCGGCCGGGGACGGCCCGCGATGCGTGCGGGCCAGGGGACGCGAGCCCCGCGGCCGGGCCGGGCGCGCGGTGTGGAGCCTGCGCACCGGAACGGGCGGGCGTCGCGTCGGGGTTCGAGTACGGTCCACTGTCCCCGCCGGGTGCCGGGACGTCAAAGGGGTTTTCGTCCCCGCGGCTCCGGGTGCGGTCGTGCCCTGACGCGCCGCCCGCCACCTGGTACGAAGGAGGTCGTACCGGAGTGGCGAGGAGGGACATGGCTGCCGTATCCCGGATCGGCCTGGTCGTGCACGGCGGGAAGGAGGCCGCCCGGAGCACGGCGGACCGGGTGCGCGCGTGGGCGGCGCAGCGGGGCGTCCAGTGCACCGACATCGACGTGTGGGACGAGTTCGACGGCCACCGCCTGCACGCCAAGGAGGAGGCCGAGCGCGCGGGCAACCCCGATCTCATCGTCACCGTCGGCGGCGACGGCACGTTCCTGCGCGGCGTGCGGATCGCCGCGCCCGCCGCGGCGCTGGTGCTCGGGGTCAACGTCGGGCGCGTCGGATTCCTCACCGAGGTCGCCACCGACGACGTCACCGCCGCGCTCGACGCGGTCAACGACGGCGCCTACCAGGTCGACTCGCGCATGACGGTGACCATGTGCGCGTCCCGCCCGCTGACCATCCCGAAGGGCATCGAACCGATGCTGCGCTACGGTCGCGGCCCGGCGCTGCCGCCGCCGGCCACCGCGCCGCGCCCGGTCGACAACGGGGCGGGCATCCAGCTCGACGTGTGCGGTCTCAACGACATCGTCGTCGAGAAACTGGCCCGCGACCGGCAGGCGAGCATCGCGGTGTACGTCGACGGCACCCAGTTCGCTGTCTACTCCACGGACGCGTTCGTGGTCGCCACCTCGACCGGCTCCACCGCCTACAGCTTCTCCGCGGGCGGGCCCATCGTCTCGCCCGGGCTCGACGCGCTGGTGTTCACGCCGGTCGCGCCGCACATGGTGTTCAACCGCAGCGTGGTGCTCGCGCCGCAGCAGCGGGTCGGCATCCGCGTGCTGGAGCGCTCCGGCGCGGCCGCGGTGAGCGTCGACGGGCAGCTGCGGGGCGTGCTGGAACCCGGCGACTGGATCACCGTGCAGGCCGGCGTGCCACGGGCGCGGCTGGTCCGCTTCGGCGAGCCGGACTTCCTGTGCCGGGTGCGGGACCGGTTCGGCCTGGCCGACTCGGCCGCCGCGCTCGCCGACGACCGGCCCCGCTGAGGGGGCTTGCGGGTGTCCGCCGAACCGGCGCGGCCGACTGGCGGCGAGCCGCGAACGGGCGCAGCATCGGGACATGCCCCTGCCCGCCCCCGTCGCCCCGATGCTGGCCGTGCCCGGCCCCGTGCGGGACAGCGAGGGCTGGGCGTTCGAGTGGAAGTACGACGGGGTGCGCTGCCAGGCCGCGGTGTCCGGCGGCGAGGTGCGGCTCTACTCACGGCGGCTGCGGGACGTCACCTCGACCTACCCGGAGCTGGGCGTGCTGGCCGCCGGGCGGGGCGCGCGCACACTGCTGCTCGACGGTGAGGTGGTGGCGCTCGACGAGAGCGGCAGACCGGACTTCGGCCTGCTGCAGCAGCGGATGAACCTGGCGAAGCCCGCGGCGGCGCGGATGGCCGCGGTGCCGGTGGTGTACTTCGCGTTCGACCTGCTGCGCGAGGACGCGCACGACCTGACCGGCCTGCCCTACGAGGCCCGCCGGGAACGGCTGCTCGACCTCGGGCTGGACCAGCCGGAGGTCCGGGTGCGACGGCACTTCCGCGCCGGCGAGGTCGAGGGCGCCGAGCTGCTGCGCGCCGCCCGCGAGGTAGGCCTGGAGGGGATCGTCTCGAAACGGCTGGACGCGACGTACCAGCCGGGCGCGCGGTCGCCGGACTGGGTCAAGACGCCGCTGACCCGCACGCAGGAGGTGGTGATCGCCGGCTGGACCACCGGGTCGGGCAGGCGGTCCGGCACGTTCGGCGCGCTGCTGCTCGGCTTGCACGACGACGGCGCCCTGCGCTTCGCCGGGCACGTCGGCACCGGGTTCACCGACCGGGTGCTCGACGACCTGCGGGCCCGGTTGCGTCCGCTCGCCCGCGCCACGAGCCCGTTCGACACCCCGGTGCCGCGCGAGTACGCCCGCAACGCACACTGGGTCGAACCGGAACTGGTGGGTGAGGTGGAGTTCCGCCAGTGGACCGCCGACGGTCGCCTGCGCGCCCCGTCGTGGCGCGGTCTGCGCCCGGACCGGGCCCCCGGGGAGGCGACCGCCTGACATCCGGGCTCCCCGCGGTCGCCGTCCGGTCTACTCTGGCCGGATGCGGCGTGTCTCCCTGCTGGGAGAACAGGCAATTGTCGACGAAGCGGACGGTGCGGTGGTGACTCGTTCGCCGCGATCCGTTGCGCTCGTGGCGTTTCTGGTCGTGCACGCCGGAATTCCCCAGCCCCGGCAACGGATCGCGGAGCTGTTCTGGCCGGACTCGGCCGAGCCGCAGGCGTTGACGAACCTGCGCCGCGAACTGCACCACCTGCGCCACGCGCTCGGCGGGGACTGCCTCGTCGTGACGGCGAAGGACCTCTGCTGGCGCGACGGGGACGGTGTCCGCGTCGACGTCCGCGAGCTGGAGGTGGCGCACGCGGCCGCGATCGACGGCGGCGACGACGCGCTCCTGCGGTACGCCCCGGACGCGATCGCCGGTTACCACGGTGAATTCCTGCCGGGAATCGCCGACGAGTGGGTGCTGCAGCCCCGTGCCGAACTCGAAGCGCGCTGCGTCCGCCTGTGCGACCTGCTCTGCGACGCGCGACGCCGCCACGGCGATCTGCCCGGCGCCGCCGACATCGCCCGCCACCGCACCCAGCTGCGGCCGCTCGAGGAGCAGGGGTACCGCACGATGATGGAGCTGCAGGCTGCGATGGGGGACCGCGCCGGGGCGGTGAGCACCTACCACCACTGCGCCTCGATCCTGGAACGCGAACTCGGCGTGGTGCCCGACGAGCGGACCCGGCAGGCGTTGCGCCGCCTGCTCGACCGGCCGTCGGTGAGCCCGCGCCCCGGCGCGACCGGCCTGGTCGGACGGTCCCGCGAACTGGCCGCGCTGCTGCGGCGGTGGCGCGAAGCGGCGGCGGGCCGGGCCGGGCTCGTGCTGGTCCGGGGCGGCGCGGGCGTCGGCAAGAGCCGCCTGCTCGCCGAGGTGGCCAGCGCCGCGAAGGCGCACGGTGCGGTGGTGGCCACCTCGCAGTGTTTCGGCACCCCCGGGCGCCTGCCGCTCGCGCCGGTCGCCGACTGGTTGCGCACCCCCGCCGTGCGGTCGGCCACCACGCGGCTCGATCCGGTGTGGCGCGCCGAGGTGGACCGGCTCGTCCCGGCGGGCCGCCCGCGCGGCGCACCTGCCTCCGGCGCGCGCGCGATGGTCGACGCGTGGCAGCGGCACCGGTTCTTCGAAGGTCTGGCTCGCGCGCTGACCGGCACCGGACGGCCGACGCTGCTGGTGCTGGACAACCTGCAGTGGTGCGACCAGGAAACGCTCGCGTTCCTCACGTTCAGCGTCGGATCGGTCCCGCGCGCACCGGTGCTGGTGGCGGCCACGCTGCGCAGCGACGAGTTCGACGAGTGGTCCGACACCGGCGAGTGGATCGGCCGCATGCGGGCCACGGGGTTGCTGACCGAGCTGGCGCTCAACCCGCTGGAACTGCCCGAGACGGCCCGCCTCGCCGAGCTCATCGCGGGCAGGCCGTTCGCGCCCGGTGACCGACAACTGCTGCAGGCCACCACCGGCGGGTTCCCGCTCTACGTCGTCGAAGCCGTGCGCGGCAGGGCGCTGCCAGGCAGCGATCTGACCGCGGTGCTGCGCAACCGCATCGAACAGGCGGGTGCCGCGGCGCGCAGGATCGCCGGGCTGGCCGCCGCGGTGGGCCGGGACTTCACCCTCGCCCTGCTCACCGAGGCCGCCGACCTCGACCCGGACACCGTGGTGCACGCGGTCGACGAGCTGTGGCGACGGCGCATCATCGTCGAGAACGGCGACGGCTACGACTTCAGCCACGAGCTGCTGCGCGACACCGCCTACCGCCTGGTCAGCCCGCCTCGTCGGTGGCTGCTGCACCGGCGCATCGCGCAAGCGCTGGAACTGCTGCACGCGGGTGAGTCCGACGCGGTGTCCGGCCGGCTCGCCGAGCAGTACGCGCGCGGTGGGCAGACCGCTCGCGCCGTGGAGTTCTACCGGCGCGCGGCGGCGTTCGCGTCCAGCACGTTCGCCCACACCGAGGCCATCCGGCTGCACCAGGAGGCGCTCGACCTCGTGCGCGCCCAGGCATGCGGGCCGGAATCCGAACGCGCCGAACTCGCGATCCTGGAGACGATGGCCGCACCGCTCAACGCCCGCTACGGGTACGCCTCACCGCAGGTGCAGCAGGCGCTGGAGCGCACGATCGAGCTGGCCACGCGGTTGCGGCGGCGGGACGCGGTGGTCACCGCGACGGTCGGGTTGTGGGCCTCGCGGTTCGTGCAGGGCCGCACGGCGGAGGCGTCCGACCTGGCCACCGCGGTGCTCGACCTCGCCGATCCGGACTCCGAACTGCGTGGGCCCGCGCACTTCACCTTCGCCGGATCGGCCACCAGTCTGGGCAACCACGACGATGCGCTGCACCACTTCGAGCTCGCCGCGAAGCTCGGTCGCGGTGCACCCTGGCTGACCGTCGGCACGCGGCTGGACGTGCACGCGACGGCGTGGTCCGCGCATCCGCACTGGCTGCTCGGCCACACCGCGGAGGCGCTCGCCGCCGGTGCCGCGGCGATCGAGCTGGCACGGGAGATCGGCCACCCGTACAGTCTCGCGGTCGCGCTCGCCTACGCGGGCATCACCCACCAGTTCCGCGGTGATCGCGACCGTCTCGGCGAGGTGGTGCGGGAACTCGGTGAGCTGTGTGGCCGCTACGACTTCGCCTACTACCGGGAGTGGGGCCTGGTGCTGGGCGGCTGGCTCGACGACCGCGCCGACACCGCCCGCCGCGGCATCGACAATCTGCGTACGCAGGGCGCGTTCGCGCGCATGCCCTACTGGTTGTCGGTACTGGCCGATGTGTGCGAACCCGAGGCGGCGCGGGCGACCCTGGACGCGGCGATCGCGGCCGCGCGGGCCCGCGACGACGTGTGGTGGCTGCCCGAGGTGATGCGCAGGCGGGCGGCGCTGGACGAGCCGGACGCGGCGGTGCCGAGGTTGCGCGCGGCGGAGCGGCTGGCGAAGGCGCAGGGCAGCGTCGAGCTGTTGCGGCGGTGCGAGGACGACCTCGCCGTCCGCGACGGCGTGCGCTGACCACCGCGGCGGGCGACCCGAACGCTGCGGGAACGCCCGGTTCCTAGCGTCGGAGGCGGTCCACCCGAGGAGGAACCATGACGACCATCGCCACCGCACCCTACGAAGAGCTCGCCGCCACGTTGCGCGGTGACCTCGTCCGGCCGGGCGACACCGACTACGACACCGCGCGCGCGGTGTACAACGGGATGATCGACCGGCGGCCCGCCGCGATCGCCCGCGTCCGCGACACCGCGGACGTCGTGTCCTGCGTGACGTTCGCGCGGGCGCACGACATCACGATCGCCGTGCGCGGCGGCGGGCACAATGCGGGCGGTCTCGGCATCGCCGACGACGCCCTGGTGATCGACTTCAGCCTGCTGCACAGCACGACCGTCGATCCCGAGCACCACACCGTCCGCGCCGATGCGGGCTGCGTGTGGGCCGATGTGGACCACGCGACCACCGCGTTCGGGATGGCCGTGCCGTGCGGGATCATCGGCTCGACCGGGGTCGCCGGCCTCACGCTCGGCGGCGGGATCGGTTACCTGGCCCGCAAACACGGGCTCACCGTCGACAACCTGCTCTCCGCCGACGTCGTCCTCGCCGACGGCACCCTCGTGACGGCGAACGAGACCTCGCACCCCGACCTGTTCTGGGCGTTGCGCGGGGGCGGCGGCAACTTCGGCGTGGTCACCTCGTTCACTTTCCGCGCACACGACATCGGTGAGCACGCGGTGATCATCGGCGGTCCGGTGCTGTACGACCTGGCGGACACCCCCGACGTGCTGCGCTGGTACCGCGAGTTGTTGCCGTCGCTGCCCGAGGAGCTGTCCGGCTGGTTCGGCCTGCTCACGATCCCGCCCGCGCCGCCGTTCCCCGAGGAGTTGTGGGGACGCAAGGTCTGCGGCATCGTCTGGTGCTACACCGGCCCGCACGACCGGGCCGACGAGGTGCTGGAACCGGTGAAGAGCTACGGCACGCCGCTGGTGATGGGCCTGCAGGAGATGCCCTACACCGCGCTGCAGACCGCGTTCGACGAGCTCTACCCGCCGGGACTGCAGTGGTACTGGAAGGCCGACTTCTTCACCGAGATCACCGACGACGCCGTCGACGTGCACGTCCGCTACGGACAGACGCTGCCGACGCCGTTCTCCACGATGCACCTGTACCCGATCGACGGTGCCGCCGCGCGCGTTCCGGCCGATGCCACCGCGTTCGGCTACCGGGGCGGCGGCTGGTCCGGCGTGATCGTCGGGGTGTCCCCGGACCCGGGTGACGACGAGGAGATGATCCGCTGGGCGCGGGACTATTGGTCGGAGCTGCACCCGACCTCGGCAGGCGGCGCCTACATCAACTTCATGATGGACGACGAGGGACAGGAACGGATTCTGGCGTCCTACCGGGACAACCACGACCGGCTCGCCCGGACCAAGGTCAAGTACGACCCGGCGAACGTCTTCCACGTCAACCAGAACATCCGTCCGGCCCCGTGAGGTGCGCGGGTGCGCCGCTCCCGCGTCCAGATCCACTTCGGACGCGGGAGCGGTCGTCGGAGGAGTTCGATGTGTCACACTGGGTTGAGTTGATCTCGCTCGTGCTGTCCCGGCTCGAAGCGCGGCAGGTCACAGCCGTCACACCAGCACCACCCGTCACACCGGTCCCACTACCCGGACGCCCTTCGTGAGGGGTAGCCGGGGTGTGGTTAGGTCTCGCCAACGAATACCCGACGAGACCGTCCCGGGGGGTCAGGTGCGCAAGACCAGTTCACGTCCATGGCAACGGCGACCGCCCACCCCGCAGCGGCCGCCGAGCAAGCCCCAGCCGATGCCGGGTCGCATCAGCCGCTGACTGCTTCCGCCGGGGGCCGGGCGGGCGTCCCGGGCTAGGCTGCTCGCATGCGTTTCGGAATCTTCGTCCCACAAGGATGGCGTCTCGACCTGGCGGGCATCGAACCCGCGCGGCACTGGGAGACGATGCGTGACATCGCCCGGTTCGCCGAGGACGGACCGTTCGAGTCGATCTGGGTCTACGACCACTTCCACACCACGCCCGCCCCGGTCGAGGAAGCCACGCACGAGGCGTGGTCGCTCATGGCGGCGCTGGGAGTGGCCACGAGCCGCGTCCGGCTGGGCCAGATGTGCACCTGCATGAGCTACCGCAACCCCGCCTACCTGGCGAAGGTCGCGGCCACCACCGATGTGCTCTCCGGCGGGCGGGTCGAGATGGGCATCGGCGCGGGCTGGTACGAGCACGAGTGGCGGGCCTACGGCTACGGTTTCCCGTCGGCCGGTGAGCGGCTCGGCAGGCTCGACGAGGGCGTGCAGATCATGCGCCAGATGTGGCGCACCGGTTCGGCCACCCTGGACGGTGAGCACTACCAGGTGGACGGGGCGATGTCCTACCCGCTGCCGCTGCAGGAGGGCGGCATCCCGCTGTGGATCGCGGGGGGTGGGGAGAAGAAGACCCTGAAGATCGCCGCGAAGTACGCGAACTACACGAACTTCGCGGGCGACCCGGAGACTTTCCGGCGCAAGTCGGAGATCCTCGCCGCGCACTGCCGGGACGTCGGCACCGACTTCGACGCCATCGTCCGCAGCGCGAACTACAACGTGATCGTCGGCGAGACCGAGAAGGACGTGGCCGACCGCCTGGCGTGGCTGCGGTCGCACCTCGAGCCGCACCTTCCCGCCGACGTGCTGGAGCAGACCGTGCAGAGCTTCCGGAACGGCCCGCTCGTCGGCACCCCCGAGCAGGTCGCCGAGAAGCTCACCGAGTTGAAGCAGCTCGGCATGACCTACGCGATCGCCTACATCGCCGACATCGCCTACGACCGCACGTCGGCCCGGCTCTACGCGGAGAAGGTCATCCCGCAGGTCGGCTGATCGCGAACTCGTCGGTGGCGCGCCGCACCGCCGCCCGCATCGCGTCGCTGCCGGTGTGGCCGGAATCGTCGATCAACTGCAGATCGGCGTCCGGCCACACCCGGGTCAGCTCCCAGGCGGTCTCCACCGGGCTGCTCAGGTCGAGGCGCCCATGGACGAGCTTGCCCGGAATGCCGCGCAGCCGGTGAGCCTGCCGGATCAGCACGCCCTCCTCCAGCCAGGCGGCGTGGGCGAAGTAGTGGGCGCAGATCCGCGTCATGGCGAGCAGGTCGTCGTCCGGGCGGCCGCTGTAGGCGTTCGGCGCGCCGTTCGGTTCCAGGGAGACCGCCGCGTCTTCCCACGCGCTCCAGTTCCGCGCGGCGCGCCACCGCACGGCGGGGTCGGGGTCGGCCATCAGCCGCCCGTAGGCGGCGAGCACCTCGCACGTGTCGGCGTCGGGTACCCCGGACCCGGCCCGGAACGCCGCCAGCTCCGCCGGGAAGAACCTGCCCACCCCGTCGTAGAGCCACTCGATCTCGCGCCGCCGCGTGCTGGTCACCCCGCACAGCACGATCTCGCTGACCCGCTGCGGGTGCGCCTGCGCGTAGGCGAGGATCAGCGTCGAGCCCCAGGAACCGCCGTGCAGCATCCACCGGTCGACGTGGAGGTGCTCGCGCAGCAGTTCCATGTCGGCGATCAGGTGCGCGGTGGTGTTGTGCGTCAGGTCGGTCGCCGGGTCGCTCGCGTGCGGCGTGCTGCGGCCGCAGTTGCGCTGGCTGAACAGGATCACCCGGTACCGCGCCGGGTCGACGTAGCCGCGCGAGCTGGTCCAGGCCCCGGAACCGGGCCCGCCGTGCACGACCACGACCGGTTTGCCGTCCGGGTTGCCGCTGCTCGTCCAGTGGATGCGGTTGCCGTCGCCGACGTCGAGCATGCCCTCGGCGTGTTGCTCGGCGAGCGGGTGGAGCCGGGGCATCGTCCCTCCAGATCTATCAGTGCTGTTATATTAGCGCTGTGACGATTCCCCGGTCCGAGTTGCTCGCCACCCGGCTGCGCCACCTGCTCGAACTACTGGACGGCGACGTCGCCACCCTCTACGCCGACCTCGGCCTGGACTGGTTCCGGCCGCGGTTCACGCCGATCGTGCGCACGCTGGCCGCCGACGGTCCGCAGCCGATCCGCGAGCTGGCGCGGGCGATCGGGGTGACCCACTCGGCGGCGAGCCAGACGGTCGCGCAGATGGTCAAGGCCGGGCTGGTGACGCTGCGCCCCGGTGCGGACGCGCGGCAGCGCATCGCACACCTGACCGCGAAGGCGCGCGACCTGGTGCCGGTGCTAGACGCGGAGTGGGCGGCCACCACCACCGCGGCCGCGGGATTCGAGGCCGAGCTGGCCTACCCGTTGAGCCGCCTCGTCGACGAGGCGATCGCGGCGCTGGGCAGGCGACCGATGCGGCAGCGGATCGCCGAGGCCGCCCCGGAGCTCGTCCGGCGGAGCTGACCCGACGCGTGCGGGTGCGGGGCCCTCCGGATATCCGGTTGCGGGGCGCCCGCGGCGCGGCGAGGCTGCTGCGGTGACCGAAGCGTTCTTCACGTTGTTCCACGGCCTGCCGCGGCAGGGACCGGGTTCGGACGCCACCACCCGCAGGCTCCTCGACCTGGCTGGGCCGCTGCCGGAGCGGCCGAGGGCGCTCGACGTCGGGTGTGGCCCTGGCCGGTCGGCGCTGGTGCTGGCGCGGGCGGGGGCGCGGGTGGTCGGTCTCGACACGCACCAGCCGTTCCTGGACGATCTGGTGCGCGCTGCGGCGGGGCTCGACGTCGCGACGGTGAACGCGTCGATGGCGGCGCCGCCGTTCCCCGACGGGGCGTTCGACCTGGTGTGGGCGGAGAGCTCGGTGTTCGTCGTCGGGTTCGACACGGCGTTGCGCACGTGGCGGCGGTTGCTGGCTCCGGGAGGCGCGCTGGTGCTCACCGAGTGCGAGTGGGCCACGGACACGCCGTCGGCCGCGGCGCGCGAGTTCTGGGACGCGCAGTACCCGCTGCGGACGCCCGCGGCCAACACCGCGGCGGCGGAGGCGGCCGGGTACCGGGTGGAGTCGGTGGTGCCGCTGCCGGACAGCGACTGGTTCGACGAGTTCTACGACCACCTCGCCGTGCGCGCGGACTCCTTCGCGGACGACCCGGCGATGGCCGCTGCGGTGGCGGCGGCGCGTGCGGAGATCGCGATGCGCCGGGAGCACGGTGCGGACTACCGGTACGCGGGTTACGTGTTGCGGCCCGGCCGCGGTGTCAGCCCTTGACGCACACGACCTGCTTGAGGTGCGCGACCACGGCGACGAGGTCGGTCTGCGCCTGGATCACCGAGTCGATGTCCTTGTAGGCGGCGGGGATCTCGTCGACCACGCCCGCGTCCTTGCGGCACTCGACGCCGTCGGTCTGGGCGGCGAGGTCGGCGGCGGTGAACCGCTTGCGCGCCTGGGTGCGGGACATCCGCCGTCCGGCGCCGTGCGCGGCCGACGCGAACGAGGCCGTGTTGCCGAGGCCGCGCACGATGTAGGAACCGGTGCCCATGCTGCCGGGGATGATCCCGAGATCGCCCGAGCCGGCGCGGATGGCGCCCTTGCGGGTCACGAGGACGTCGACGCCGTCGTGGGTTTCCTCGGCGACGTAGTTGTGGTGGCAGGAGATCGGTTCGTCGAACCGCACGCCGGGCACGGTGCGGGCGAGTGCTCGCTGGACGAGCGCGACCATCGTCGCCCGGTTGCGGGCGGCGTACTCCTGCGCCCAGAACAGGTCGTGGCGGTAGGCGTCCATCTCCGGGGTTCCGGCGAGGAAGACCGCCAGGTCGCGGTCGGGCAGGTCGGCGTTGTGCGGCAGCCTCCGGGCGATGTCGATGTGCCGTTTGGCGAGCTCGTTGCCGATGCCGCGCGAACCGGAATGCAGCATGAGCCACACCCGGCCTTCGTCCGGTCCGCCCTGTTCCAGGCACACCTCGATGAAGTGGTTGCCCCCGCCGAGGCTGCCGACCTGCGCGCGTGCCCGGTCGCGCAGCTTCTGCACACCGTCGTGCAGGTGCTCGAACCGCGACCAGAACACCTCCCACCCACCGGTTCCGGGCACCCGCGACGGGTCGACGGGGGAGGAGTGCACAGCGAAGCCGACGGGCACCGCGTCTTCGATGCGCCGCCGCAACCCGCCCAGGTCGTCGGGCAGGTCACCGGCGGTGAGCGACGTGCGCACCGCGCTCATGCCGCAGCCGATGTCGACGCCCACCGCCGCGGGCGAGACGGCGTGCCGCATGGCGATGACGCTGCCGACCGTCGCGCCCTTGCCGTAGTGCACGTCCGGCATGACGGCCAGCCCGTGCACCCACGGCAGGTTGGCGACGTTGTGCAGTTGCTGCATGGCGGCGTCTTCCACGGACGAGGGGTCGGTCCACATCCGGATCGGGACGCGCGCCCCCTCGACAGCGGTGTGCATCGGTAATCGTCTCGCTTCCGTGTCAGAAGTCGTCGCGGCCGGTGAGTTGTTCCTCGAGCAGCTCCGCCGAGCTGGTCACCAGCGCCAGCGGGTCGACGAACTCGTTGAGGTCGAGGTTGGCCAGCGGGAGGGAGTGGCGCAGCACCAGGAACTCGCCCATGATCACCACCCCGCCGACGACGGTCGTGTGGCCCACCTCGTGCAGCACCGAGGTGACGTCGACCTCGTCCACCCGGGCGAACGGCGTGGCGATCTGGATCCACTCGTCTCGCCGGTCCAGCACCTCGCGTGCGATGACGACGATCTGGGTGCGCTCATCGGTCTCGCCGTCCTGCGGGTGGAAACGAATGCGGATGCGGAGTTCGTCCGGTTCGTCCCGAACGACTTTGTACTGCTGCCGGATGAAGGTCGCAAGGTCGCGCCAGCTCGTCACCCCGGTGTTCCCTTCTGCGTGCACGAACGATCACGGGAAGTGAAGCACAGATCATCCGCCTGCGGGCCGGAACAGCAGCAAGCTGCTACGCGGTGGACCGACCGTGCGGCTCGTTTCGCGGCCACCGCCCAGATCGACAGCCCCGCGAGGGGCAGCGCCGCGCCGAGCAGACACGGGCCCGCCCACCCGAACGCGTCGTAGAGGGTGCCGGCCAGTGCGGACGCCACTGCACCGCCGATGAAGGTCGTCGTCATGAATACCGTGTTGACACGTGCCCGCGCGTCCGCCCGCAGGCCGTAGATCTCCCGCTGCGAGAGCACCTGGTGGCTCTGCACGGCCAGGTCCAGCACCACCCCGGCCGCCGCCAGGGCGATCAGCGAACCGGCCCCGAGCCACGCACCGACCATCGCCGCGGAGGCGAGGCCCAGCGCCACTCCACTGCCGATCGTGCCGTGGCCGCGGTCGCCGAGACGCCCGGCCAGCGGGGCGGCCGCCGCGCCCGCCGCGCCGACCAGCGCGAACACCCCCACCTCGGTCTGCGTCAGCCCGTGCCGGCCGGTCAGCTCGAACGCCACCGACGTCCAGAACGCGCTGAACGCCCCGAACACCAGCGCCTGGCACACCGCGCGCCGCCGCAGCGCGGGCTCCTCCCTGACCAGCGTCAGGATCGAGCGCATCAACTTCGGGTAGCCCGCGTCGTGCGATGGCGCCCGGTGGGGCAGCACCCGCCGCACCGCCACGGCCACCACCACCATGAGCGCGGCGGACACGAAGTAGATCGTGCGCCACCCGAACGCGCCCGCCACCAGGCTGGACAGGGTTCGGGCCAGCAGGATGCCCAGCAACAGCCCGGTCATCACCGTGCCGACGAACCGGCCCCGCTGCTCCTCCGGGGCCAGGTGCGCGGCGAACGGCACCAGGATCTGCGCTACCACCGACGTGACGCCGATCAGCACCGCCGCGGCCAGGAACACTCCGAACCCCGGCGCGAACGCCGCCGTCAGCAGCGCCAGCGCCGTGAACACCAGTGTGCGCGAGGCGAGGGCGCGGTTCTCCACCAGATCGCCGAGCGGCATCAGTAGCGCGAGCCCCGCGGCGTAACCCAGCTGGGTCAGCGTCACCACGAGCGCCGCACTGCCCTCGCTCACCTCGAAGGCCATCGCGATCTCGGCCAGCAGCGGCTGGCCGTAGTACAGGTTCGCCACCGTGGTGCCGCACGCGAAGGCGAGCACGAGCATGATCAGCCGCAGGCTGCGGTTTCCGGGCATGACTGTGCCGACACCCGCGGCCGCTCCGGGATTTCCGGTGTGACCGCGTTCACCGACCCGGTTCGTCCTCATCGGACCGCACCCGCAGCCCGTCGAACGCCACCGCGGCCACCGCGTCGGCCAGCGCGTCGGCACCCTGCCCGCCCCGCGGCCGGTACCACTCGATCAGTGAGTTCACCATGCCGAACAGCAGGCGCGCCGCCGTGGCCGGCTCGATGTCCGGCCGCAGATCGCCCTCGTCGACGGCCTTCGTGACCAATTCGGACACGATGTGGTCGAACTCACGGCGGCGGGCGAGCGCGTCGCGCTCCACCTTCGTGTTCCCGCGCACCCGCAGCAGCAGGGTCACGAACGGCAGGCGGTCCACCAGCACCCGCACACTGCCGCGCACCAGGTACTCCAGGCGGTCCACCGCGCGCCCGTCCACCCCGTCCAGCTCGTCGGCGATGGCGAACAACCCGTCCAGCGCCCGGTTCACCGCCAGCCGCAGCAGTTCCTGCTTGCTGGGAACGTGGTGGTAGATGGCGGATTTCGTGATCCCGAGCTTGCGGGACAGGTCCTCCATGCTGGTGCCGTCGTAGCCGCGTTCGTTGAACAGCTTGACCGCGACCGCCAGCAGGGACTCCAGGTCGTAGCCCGGCCTGCCGCGCCGGGCGGGCCGGGCCGGAGGTGCGGTCGTCATGGTCCCAGTATCCCAGCGGACCCTACGCGGGCGGCCGCTGGTCGATCACCCGCCGCAGCTTGCCCATCGACCGCTCCAGCGAGTCCGGGTCGAGCACCTCGACACCCACGCTGATGCCCACACCGTCCTTCACCCGCGCCGCGACCTCCGCCCCGGCGCCCGCCCTGCGCTCGGCCGGGGTGTCGTGCCGGGCCTCCACCAGGACGGTCAGGTGGTCCATCCGGTCCTTTTTGGTCAATCGGAGCTGGAAGTGCGGTGCCAGGCCCTCGGTGGCGAGCACGATCTCCTCGATCTGCGTCGGGAACACGTTCACCCCGCGCAGGATGATCATGTCGTCGCTGCGGCCGGTCACCTTGTCCATCCGCCGGAACGCCGGGCGCGCGGTGCCGGGGCGCAGCGCGGTGAGGTCACGCGTGTGGTAGCGGATGATCGGCATCGCCTGCTTGGTCAGCGAGGTGAACAGCAGCTCGCCCGTCTCGCCCTCGGGCAGCACCGTCTCGTCGACCGGGTCGATCACCTCGGGGTAGAAGTGGTCCTCCCAGATGTGCAGACCGTCCTTGGTCTCCACGCACTCCTGCGCCACGCCGGGTCCCATCACCTCGGACAACCCGTAGATGTCCACGGCGTGCAGGTTCATCCGCTGCTCGATCTCCAGGCGCATCTGCTCGGTCCACGGCTCCGCCCCGAAGATGCCGACCCGCAGCGACGAGGAGGCCGGGTCGATGCCCTGGCGCTCGAACTCGTCCAGCAGAGTCAGCATGTACGACGGGGTCACCATGATGACCTCGGGCCGGAAATCGGTGATGATCTGAACCTGCCGCGCGGTCATCCCGCCGGACGCCGGGATCGCGGTGCAGCCGAGTTTCTCCACACCGTAGTGCGCGCCCAGCCCACCGGTGAACAGGCCGTAGCCGTAGGCGACGTGCACCTTGTGCCCGGGGCGTCCGCCCGCGGCGAAGATCGACCGCGCCATCGCCGTGGCCCACGTGTCGATGTCCTCCTCGGTGTAGCCGACAACCGTCGGCTTGCCGGTGGTGCCGCTGGAGGCGTGAATGCGGCGCACCCGCTCCTGCGGCACCGCGAACATCCCGAACGGGTAGTTGTCCCGCAGGTCGTGCTTGGTGGTATACGGGAACTTCGCCAGGTCCGCCAGCTCGCGGCAGTCGTCCGGGTGCACCCCGGCCTCGTCGAACTTGCGGCGGTAGAACGAGACGTTCTCATAGGCATGCCGCAGTGTCCACTGCAGACGTTCCAGCTGGGTGGCCCGCAGCTCGTCGACGCTGAGCCGCTCGGCCGGAGTCAGGTCGTCCGGCGCCGGTGCCGTGCCGAGGTGCTTCGCGTGGGGCACGTCGCTGTGCATGGTCGTCATGGGGCCGGCTCCTCAGTTCTTCCCGATCGTGCGGCTGCGGCCGCGGAATTCGGCGATCACGTCGTGCCCCGCGTCCGTTTCGCGGTGCACCGTCACGTCGTAGATCCCGTTGCGGCCGTAGCGCGTGCGTTCCTCGGCCGTGGCCACCAGGCGGTCGCCCAGCCGCGCGCTGGCGACGAAGGTGATGTCGGCGCCCGCCGCGACCGTCACCGGGCCGTGGCTGTTGCACGCGCAGGCGAACGTGGTGTCGGCCAGGAGGAAGAGGTAGCCGCCGTGGGCGATCGAATGCCCGTTGACCATCTGCTCGGTGACGGTCATCCTGGCCACCGCCCTGCCCTCGCCCGCCTCGACGAGTTCGATGCCCAGCGACGTCGACGCGACGTCGTCGGCGAACATGGCCTGCGCGGCTTGGGACACGGCGGCACTGCCTCTCGTTACTGACCGAATGGACGGTTAATAATGTGCGCGGCTCTCCGGTACTGTCAAGACCCGTCGAAGACCGGTTTCGTCTTGCCGAGGAAGGATTCGACGGCGCCGCGGTGGTCGGCGGTCAGCCCCAGCCGCGCCTGCGCCTCCCGCTCGACGCGCAGCACCTCGGGCAGTGGCGCGCCCCAGGACGCGGCGAGCGCGAGCTTGGCCTCGGCGTAGGCGCGCGTCGGGCCCGCGGCCAGGCGCGCGGCGAGCCGGGCGGCCGTCGAGGCGACCTCCGCGGCGGGGACCACGCGCCCGGCGATCCCCCACTGCGCGGCCTGCTCGGCGGTGAACGGCTCACCCAGGAGCACGAGCTCGCTCGCCCTGGCGGAGCCCACCGCGCGTGCGAGTGTGGCGGACAGGGCGGAGTCGCAGGTCAGCCCGATGCCGGTGAACGCGGTGCCGAACTTCGCGGTGTCGGCGGTGACCCGCAGGTCGCATGCGAGCGCGAACCCGAGGCCGGCCCCGACGCACGTGCCGTTGACGGCCGCCACCACCGGCTTCGGCATCGTCGACAGCGCCATGACGATCGGGTTGTAGTGCACCGCGATCGTGTCGAACGCGGTGGCCGGGTCGGCGCGCAGCGCCGCGGCGTGCTCGCCGAGGTCCTGGCCGACGCAGAACGCGTTGCCGGTGCCGGTGAGTACGACGGCGCGCACGGTGTCGTCGCCCGCCACCTCGACGAGCGCGTCCCGCAGCGCGGTCTTGACGGCGGTCCTCAGCGCGGGCTCGGCGAGGGTCACGGTGGCCACCGCGCCCTCGCGGGAAACGGAAACAACGTCGCCGGTGCTTTCGTCAACCATGTCGAGACGCTACCATGACTTCCTGAACGTTCGGTTGGTAAATCGGGAGAGCGAGGAACGATGGCCCAGCAGTCGACGAGGATGCTGCGCAGCTACGTCAGTGGCGGCTGGCGTACCGGCGAGGGCGCGGGCACGCCCCTGCACGACGCTGTGACCGGTGCCGAGGTCGCGCGGATCTCCACCGATGGCATCGACATGGCCGCCGCGCTCGACCACGGTCGCCGCACCGGCGGGCCCGCGCTGCGCGAGCTGACCTTCCACCAGCGCGCCGCGCTGCTCAAGGCGCTCGCTTCGTACCTGCGTGAGCACCGCGACGAGCTGTACGAGCTGTCCGCCCTCACCGGCGCCACCCTCGGTGACTCGAAGTTCGACGTCGACGGCGGCATCGGCGTGCTGTTCGCCTACGCGGGCAAGGGCAAGCGCGAGCTGCCCAACGACACCATCTACGTCGACGGCGGCGTGGAGCCGCTGAGCAAGGGCGGCACGTTCCTCGGCCAGCACATCGCCACGCCGCTGCACGGTGTGGCGGTGCAGATCAACGCCTTCAACTTCCCGGTGTGGGGCCCGCTGGAGAAGTTCGCCCCCGCGTTCCTCGCCGGCGTGCCGAGCCTGATCAAGCCCGCAGGTCAGACCGCGTACCTGACCGAGCGTCTCGTCGAGCTGACCGTCGAATCCGGGCTGATCCCGGAGGGCTCGCTGCAGCTGGTGTGCGGCGGTGCGGGCGACCTGCTCGACCACGTCACCGGGCAGGACCTGGTGTCGTGCACCGGATCGGCCTCCACCGCGCAGAAGCTGCGCACCCACCCGGCGATCGTGCGCAACTCGGTGCGGTTCAACGCCGAAGCCGACTCGCTCAACTGCTCGATCCTCGGCCCGGACGCCACGCCCGGCACCGCCGAGTTCGACCTCTACGTCAAGCAGCTCGTCACCGAGATGACCGTCAAGGCGGGGCAGAAGTGCACCGCCATCCGGCGCGCGTTCGTACCGGCGAACCTGATCGGCGACGTGGCCGAGGCGGCCGCCGCGCGGCTGGCGAAGGTCACCGTCGGCAACCCGTCCGCCGACGGGGTCCGGATGGGTGCGCTGGCCAGCCTGGAGCAGCGCGAGGAGGTGCGGCGCTCGCTCAAGGCCCTGCGCGACGCCGCCGACGCAGTGTTCGGCGACCCCGAGCGGGTCGAGGTGGTGGACGCCGACGCCGAACGCGGCGCCTTCATCTCGCCGGTGCTGCTCAAGGGCGATCCCGAGCGCGCCGAACCGCACGAGGTCGAAGCGTTCGGCCCGGTGTCCACGCTGCTGCCCTACGACACGGTCGAGCAGGTCGTCGGCTACGCCGCCCGGGGCCAGGGCAGCCTCGCCGGCTCGGTCGTCACCGGTGACGCGGAGTTCGCCCGCCAGGTCGTCCTCGGGGCCGCGCCGTGGCACGGCCGCCTGCTCGTGCTCGACGCCGACGACGCGAAGGAGTCCACCGGCCACGGTTCGCCGATGCCGCAACTGGTGCACGGCGGCCCCGGCCGCGCGGGCGGCGGCGAGGAGATGGGCGGCATCCGCGGCGTGCTGCACCACATGCAGCGCACCGCGGTGCAGGGCAGCCCGACGGTGCTCTCGGCCGTCACCGGGCGCTGGATCGAGGGCGCGCCGCGCAACACCGGCGACGTGCACCCGTTCCGCAAGTCGCTCGCCGACCTGCGGATCGGAGATGCGGTGGTCGCCGGTCCGCGCACCGTCACACAGTCCGATGTGGATCACTTCGCCGAGTTCACCGGCGACACCTTCTACGCGCACACCGACCCGGCGGCCGCGGCCGCGAACCCGCTCTTCGGTGGCATCGTCGCGCACGGCTACCTCGTGGTGTCCTTCGCCGCGGGCCTGTTCGTCTCGCCCGAGCCCGGGCCGGTGCTGGCCAACTACGGCCTGGAGAACCTGCGCTTCCTCACCCCGGTGAAGCCGGGTGACGAGCTCACCGTGACCCTGACCTGCAAGCAGATCACCCCGCGCGAGAACGCCGAATACGGCGAGGTGCGCTGGGACGCCGACGTCACCAACGCCGCGGGCGAGTCCGTCGCCAAGTACGACGTGCTCACCCTGGTCGCCAAGGAGAACGCCTGATGACCGCCACGCTCGACGAGCAGGACCTGGAACGCCACTTCACCGAGACGATCGACAAGGACCAGCGGATCGAACCGCGGGACTGGGTACCCGAGGGCTACCGCAGGACGATGATCCGGCAGATCGCGCAGCACGCGCACTCCGAGATCATCGGCATGCAGCCGGAGGGCAACTGGATCACCCGGGCGCCGTCGCTGCGGCGCAAGGCGATCCTGCTGGCGAAGGTGCAGGACGAGGCCGGGCACGGGCTGTACCTGTACTCGGCCGCGGAAACCTTGGGCGCCGACCGCGGCGAGCTCACCGAGAAGCTCATCACGGGGCGGCAGAAGTACTCGTCGATCTTCAACTACCCGACGCTGACCTTCGCCGACGTCGGCGCGATCGGCTGGCTGGTCGACGGCGCCGCGATCTGCAACCAGGTACCGCTGTGCCGGTCCTCCTACGGGCCGTACGCGCGGGCGATGATCCGCATCTGCAAGGAGGAGTCCTTCCACCAGCGGCAGGGCTACGAGCTGCTGATGACGATGATGAAGGGCACCCCGCGGCAGCGGGAGATGGTGCAGGACGCGGTCGACCGGTTCTGGTGGCCGTCGCTGATGATGTTCGGCCCGCCGGACGCCGAGTCGGCCAACACCGCGCAGTCGATGGCGTGGAAGATCAAGCGGCACACCAACGACGAGCTGCGCCAGCGGTTCGTCGACATGACGGTGCCGCAGGCCGAGGCGCTCGGCGTGACCCTGCCCGACCCGGACCTGAAGTGGAACCCCGAGCGCGGGCACTACGACTTCGGCCAGGTGGACTGGGACGAGATGAAGCAGGTGGTCGCGGGCAACGGCCCGTGCAACGCGGAGCGGGTGGCGCGGCGGCGGCAGGCGCACGAGGACGGTGCGTGGGTCCGCGAGGCCGCCGCGGCGCACGCGCGGAAGATGTCGGAGGCGAAGGCGTGAGCAAGAGCGAGTGGCCGCTGTACGAGGTCTTCGTGCGCGGCAAGCGGGGACTCAACCACGTGCACGTCGGGTCGCTGCGCGCGGCCGACGACCAGATGGCCCTGCACAACGCCCGCGACCTGTACACCCGGCGCAACGAGGGCGTGAGCATCTGGGTGGTCAAGGCCGCCGACATCACCGCGTCCAGCCCGGACGAGAAGGACCCGTTCTTCGCGCCCTCCGGCGACAAGGTGTACCGGCACCCCACGTTCTACGACATCCCCGACAACGTTCCCCACATGTGAGCTGATCATGTCGTTCGACAACGCGTACGAAGCGCTCGCCGAGGCGCACGACGATTCACGGTGGGCGTTCGGCACCGGGTTCGAGGACCCGCTGGCCGGAGTGGACACCTCCGTCCCGTCCGGTGTGGATGGTTCGGACCTCGCGCGGTACTGCCTGATGCTCGGCGACGACGCCCTGGTGTTCTCGCACCGGCTGCAGCAGTGGTGCACCCGTGCGCCCGAGCTGGAGGACGAGGTCGCGATCGCCAACATCGGCCTCGACCTGCTCGGTCAGGCGCGGCTGCTGCTCGCCAGGGCGGGCAGGGCCGACGGCACCGGCCGGGGGGAGGACGATTACGCGTTCTTCCGCGCCGAGCACGAGTTCGGCAACGTCCGGCTCGCCGAGCTGGAGCACGGCGACTTCGGGCAGCTGATCGCGGTGCTGCTGGTGTTCGTCACCTGGCGGCTCGCGCTGCTGCAGCGACTGCGCTCGTCGGCGGATCCCGTGCTGGCCGCCATCGCCGACAAGGGCGTCAAGGAGTTGACCTACCACCGCGACTACGCCGCCCAGTGGGCCGTGCGGCTCGGCGACGGCACCGCGTTCTCGCACGAGCGCATGCAGGCCGGGCTGGACGGGATCTGGCCGTTCGTCGACGAGCTGTTCGCGCCGCACGACACCGAGTCGCGCCTGTCGGCGGCCGGTGTCGCCGTCGACCCCGCCACGGCCCGCGCGGAGTTCGACGCGGTGCTGGACCAGGTGTTCACCGCGGCCACGCTGACCCGGCCGCAGACGCCGGGCAAGGCCGGGGTGAACGGGCAGACCGGCCGCGGCGGGCGGCACACCGAGGCGATGGGCTACCTGCTGGCCGAGCTGCAGAGCGTCGCGCGCGGCTACCCGGAGGCGACGTGGTGAGCGCCCGCGCCATCGCGGAGACCGTTCGCGATCCCGAGCTGCCGATGCTGACGCTCGCCGACCTCGGCGTGCTGCGCGAGGTGTCCGAATCGGATGGTTCGGTCACGGTGTCGATCACGCCCACCTACACCGGTTGCCCCGCGATGGACACCATGCGCGACGACCTGGTGCACGCGCTGCGCGGTGCCGGGTACGAGCGCGTCGAGGTGCGCACCGTCCTGCAGCCGGCCTGGAGCACCGACTGGATCACCGAAAGCGGCAGGCGCAAGCTCGCCGAGGCGGGGATCGCGCCGCCCGGCAGCGCGCCCCGGCGGACGTCCGGGCCGATCCCGCTGACGCTCGGCCCACCCGCGCGGCGGGTGTGCTGCCCGCGCTGCGGGTCGGCCGACACCGAGCTGGTGTCGCGGTTCGGGGCCACCGCGTGCAAGTCACTGCGGCGGTGTTCCTCCTGCGGTGAACCCTTCGAGCACGTCAAGGAGATCTGAGGTGACCGCGAGCACCAAGTCCCGGCTGCGGGGCGAGTTCCACACGCTCACCGTGTCCGACGTGACCCGGCTGTGCGACGACGCCGTCGCGGTGACTTTCGCCGTGCCGGACGAGCTGGCCGGGGCGTACGCCTTCCGCGCCGGGCAGTCACTGACGTTGCGGCGCACCATCGACGGCCGTGAGGAGCGGCGGTCCTACTCGATCTGCTCACCCGAGGGCGCCGCGCCGCGCATCGGCGTGCGCGAGGTCCCGGACGGGCTGTTCTCCACCTGGCTGGTGCGGCAGGTGCGGCCCGGCGACGACGTCGAGGTCGGCACCCCCACCGGGAACTTCACCCCCGAGTCGTCGACACCGGATCACCACGTGTTCATCGCGGCGGGCTCCGGGATCACCCCGGTGCTGTCGATCGCGTCCACGGTCCTGCGCGACCCTGGTGCCACGGCCACCGTGCTCTACGGCAACCGCCGCACCGACACGGTGATGTTCGCCGACGAGCTGGCCGACCTCAAGGACCGCTACCCGGACCGGCTCGAGTTGGTCCACGTGCTCTCCCGTGAACCGCGCGAGGCCGAACTGTTCACCGGCAGGCTGGACGGTGACAAGCTCACCGCGCTGCTGGCGCTGTTCCCGGACGTCTCCGCGGTCGGGCACTGGTGGCTGTGCGGTCCGTTCGGGATGGTCACCACCGCGCGGGAGCGCCTGCGCGAGGCCGGCGCACCCGCGGCACGGATCCACCAGGAGCTGTTCTACGTGGACGACGTGCCGCCGGAGCCGGTGCGCCACGAGGAGAAGGCCTACGACGGGATCGTCACGCAGACCACGATCGTCCTCGACGGACGGTCCACGACGGTCGCCGTGCCGCGGGACGTGCCCGTGCTGGACAGCGTGCAGAAGGCCAGGCCGGATCTGCCGTTCGCCTGCAAGGGCGGGGTGTGCGGCACCTGCCGTGCCAAGGTCACCAGCGGCGCGGTGGACATGCGCCGCAACTTCGCGCTCGAGGAGAACGAGGTCGAGCAGGGGTTTGTGCTGACCTGTCAGTCGCTTCCCGTGTCCGACGAGCTCACGGTCGACTTCGACGTGTGATCGGTACCGCCTTCGCCGCGGCCACCAGCGATCCGGCCGCGGCGACGGCGAGGACCACGGCGAGCACGCCGGACAACCACACCGACATCGCCAACGCCAGGTACAGCTGCGCGGCGGCGGTCGCCGCGAACACCGCTGTCAGGACGAGCCAGACCGGACGGTCGGTGACCGGTGCCCTGGACTGTCCGAAACCCACGTGCGCAACCCCTCTCGGACACTTCGGATACCTCCGGTATCGCCGGTGGCGCCTCCTGGGTTACCGATGTGCACGAGACGTGAGCTGGTCGACAACCGCACCCCACCCGGCCGGGGGAGCAGGCCGGAGGGGTTCGTGCAGAATCAAGCCGTGACCGTGACCGCCGCGACACCGCCGTCCTCCCGCCGCGCCGTGCTGAGCTGGGCGCTGTGGGACTGGGGAGCGTCGGCGTTCAGCGCCGTGATCCTCACCTTCGTCTTCTCCGTGTACCTCACCGACGGTGTCGCCGCGGACGCGGAAAGCGGTTCACAGGCCCTGGGCGTCGCGCTCACGATCGCCGGCGTGGCGGTCGCGCTGCTGGCGCCGGTCACCGGGCAGCGCAGCGACGTCGGCGGCAGGCGCAAGCTGTGGCTGGGCGTGCACAGCGCGATTGCGGTGGCTTGCACGGCCGGGCTGTTCTTCGTGGCGGACGAGCCCTCCTACCTGCTCGCCGGGCTGGTTCTGCTCGCCGTCGGCAGCGTGTTCTTCGAGTTCGCCGAGGTCAACTACAACGCGATGCTCGTGCAGGTGGCCACGCCGAAGACCATGGGCAGGGTGTCCGGCTTCGGCTGGGGCATGGGCTACTTCGGCAGCGTCATCGCGCTCGCCATCGTGTTGTTCGCGTTCGTCCAGCCTGACGTCGGCCTGTTCGGCGTCACCTCCGAGGGTGGGATGAACATCCGCGCGGTCGCGGTGTTCGTGGCCGTGTGGTTCGCGGTGTTCGCGGTGCCGGTGCTGCTGTTCGTGCCGGAGAACCCGCGGCCGGCGCAGCGCGACCGGGGCAGCTTCTTCCGCGGCTACGTGGTGCTGGCCCGCAGGCTCGCGGCGCTGTGGCGGACCGACCGGCGCACGCTGTGGTTCCTCGCCGCGAGCGCGATCTACCGCGACGGGCTCACCGCGATCTTCACCTTCGGCGGGGTGATCGCGGCAGGCACGTTCGGGTTCAGCCAGACCGAGGTGGTGCTGTTCGCGATCGCCGCCAACGTCACGGCCGGGATCGGCGCGGTGAGCGGCGGGCGGCTGGACGACCGGTTCGGTCCGAAGGCGGTGATCGTCACGTCGCTGACCGCGCTCGTGGTGATCGGCGTCGCACTGACCACACTGCCCGGCAAGGCGACCTTCTGGGTGTGCGGTCTGTGCCTGTCGGTGTTCCTCGGGCCCGCGCAGGCGGCGAGCCGGACGTTCCTCGCCCGCATCGTCGAACCGGAGCGCGAGGGCGAGGCGTTCGGCCTGTACGCCACCACCGGGCGCGCCGTGAGCTTCCTCGGGCCGCTGGCGTTCAGCGGGTTCATCGCGATCTTCGACAGCCAGCGCGCCGGGATGGCGGGCATCGTGCTGATCCTCGCCGCGGGGCTGGCCGCGATCCTGCCGGTCGCCGCGCCGAAGCGTTCCGTTCCGGCATGATGGGGGGCCATGGAGTCCACGCGCGTGGACCGCTGGCTGTGGGCGGTCCGGTTGACCAAGACCCGCTCCGACGCCGCGGCGGCGTGCCGCGGCGGGCACGTGCGCGTCAACGACCGGCCCGCGAAGCCGGCCACCGGCGTGCACCCCGGTGACACGGTGCGGGCGCGCATCCACGACCGCACCCGGGTCGTCGAGGTCGTGCGGGTGATCGAGAAGCGGGTCGGCGCTCCGGACGCGGCCACCTGCTACATCGACCGCACCCCGGCGCCGCCGGAGGCCGCGATCCCGGTGGCCCGCCGCGAGCGCGGCGCGGGCCGCCCGACCAAGCGTGAGCGCCGGATGCTGGACCGGCTGCGCGGTCAGAGCCGGTAGACGCGCCGGGCGTTGTCGCGGGCGATCATCGTCACGACGCGACGGGCGTCGGCCCGGGACCAGTCGCCCTCGCCCACCCAGTGGCCGAACGCGGCCGCCACCGCGCGGCGCCACAGCAGCGCCCCCAGGTAGTGCAGCTCCGGCAGGCCCCACGCGTCGGACGCGTACAGCTGCTTGGCGAACGGGGCCAGCTCGAACGACTCCGCCACCACCGCCGCGCTGCGCACCCCGCTCTGTGTGATGGCCAGACCGACGTCGAAGTGCACGTTCGGGAACGCCTGCGCCAGGTACCCGGCCTCCCGGTGGAACGGGTAGCAGTGCAGCAGCAGGATCGGCACGTCCGGCACCGACCGGAGGAAGTCCACCAGGTGCAGCGGGTTGACCCGGCGCAGGTCGAGGTCTCGATCGCCGATGCCGGTGTGCAGCTGCAGCGGCAGGCCGCGGGCGACCGCGGCGTGCAGTCCGAACCGGATGAGCGCTTTGTCGGCGAGTCGCGGCCTGCCCTCGTCCAGCCAGCGCTGCGCGGCGTTCGACACGGCCGCCGGGGCGGGCGGGGTGAGGTCGAGGTCGAAGCCGGTGCGGTAGGCCAGGATCGACTTGACGGCGACGGCGTCCTGGGTGCGCTCGGCGAGCAGCGCGGTGAACGCGTCGGCGTAGTCGCGGCCGGAGTCGTACTCCAGTTCCTCGGCCAGTGATTCCAGCCGCACCACTTCGCGGGCGCGTCCACCGGAGACCGCCGCCATCCCGTCCGGGTCGAGCAGCGAGCCGGCGCCGTACCCGGTGTCGACGAGCCAGTCGCTCACGCCCGCGGCGCGGAGGAACCGCCGGGTGACCTCGGCGGTGCCCAGTTCGGTGCGGTGCGCCCAGTACTCGTCGGCGGGGGCGTGCGCGGGCAGGTCGAGCACCGGTGCGCACCACCGCCGCACCGCGAACCCCAGCTGCGAGTCGAACTGCGTCATCCACGGCGGCACCGCGGCGGGTGAGCCCTCGTTGAGGTGCTGCTCGAAACCCGCGCGGTCGAGGTCGACGGTGAACGCCCCGTGCACGTGATGGTCGATCAGCGGGGTGGCGGCGATGTGGTCGTCGAGTCCGGTCACCGTCCCGCCCGCCACTCGCGCACGATGTGTTCGACGTCGAACGGGGCGAGGTTGAGCGGCGGGCCGTCCGGCGGGCGCTTGATGGCGGCGACGATCTCGGCGTTGACGTCGTCGAGGATCCGCCGCACGTCGGCCTCGGACTCGGCGTCGGCCGCGGCCGCGCGGGCCTGGGCGGCCTTCTTGCGCAGCGCGAGTGACGGCGGCAGGTAGGTCACGTTCTCGCGCGCCAGTTTGTCCCGCAGCCAGGCGTTCTCGTCGTGCGGCTTCTTCAGCCACGCCAACGGTTTTCCTGCGCCGGGCAGGTTGTCGAACTCGCCGCGCTCGGCGGCCTCGCGGATCTGCTTCTCCACCCAGGTCTCGAAGCTCACGCCCGGGGGTTTGCGCTCGGTCACACCTGACCTCCTCGGCGTCTGTGATACCTGTCTACCACCGTCTGTTCCGCGGCTTTCCTGTATTACCGTGCAGTAATGCACGCCGTCAGTGAGCGAGCGGTGGACGAGCCCACTCTGGCCGACCTGCTCGACCTCGAGGAAATCGACCGCGACCTCTTCCGCGCCAACGTGGTGTTCGACGACCCCCTGCCGCTCTACGGCGGCCAGGTGGCCGCGCAGGCACTCGCCGCGGCGGGCCGGACGGTGGACGAGGCGCGCTTGCCGCATTCGATGCACGGCTACTTCCTCCGGCCGGGGGACGCGACGTCGCCGACGATCTTCTACGTGGACCGCGACCGGGACGGCGGCTCGTACTCGGCGCGCCGGGTCGTCGCCAAGCAGCACGGCGAGGTCATCTTCAACATGTCGGCGTCGTTCCACCGCGAGGAGGACGGCGTGGACCGGGAGGCGCACCCGCACGTCCCGGACGGGGACCCGGAGCAGCTGCCGGGCGGGGGGATGCCGCGGTTGTTCTCGATGGAGGGACGCCTGCCGGAGCAGCCCTACCCGGACGGGCAGTGGCCGACGCGGTTCTGGGCGCGGTGCACGCTGGACCTGCCGGACAGCCCGCTGACGCACGCGTGTGTGCTGACGTACCTGTCCGACATCTCGTCGGGTGTGGCGGCGTTCGGCGACGAGAAGGCGAGCGCGAGTTCGAGCCTGGACCACGCGGTGTGGTTCCACCGCACCGGGCGGCTGGACGACTGGGTGCAGCTCGACCTCGTGCCGCAGTCGGTGGCTGGTGGCCGCGGCTGGTACACCGGCACGGTGCGGAGACGGGACGGACGGCTGCTCGCGAGCCTGACGCAGGAGTGCCTGTTCCGGAACAGCAGGCGGTAACGTTCGCCGGGTGAAGGTCGATTTCGCGGTTCCGTTCGAGAGCGCGGCCGATTGCCGCGAGCAGATGCAGCGCGCCGAGCGCGACGGGTTCGACGGCGTGTGGATGACGGAGGTCAAGCACGACCCGTTCGTGCCGCTCGCGCTGGGCGCCACCGTCACCTCGCGGGTGGAGCTGGGCACGGCGATCGCCGTGGCGTTCGCCCGCAACCCGATGATCGTGGCGCAGGTCGCGAACGACCTGCAGGAGCTGTCCGGCGGGCGCTTCCTGCTCGGGCTGGGGACGCAGATCAAGACCCACGTGACGCGTCGGTTCTCGATGCCGTGGTCGCGGCCGGCGGCGCGGATGCGGGAGTTCGTGCTGGCGTTGCGGGCGATCTGGGAGTCCTGGTCGGACGGTTCGCGGTTGAACTTCCGCGGTGAGTTCTACTCGCACACGGTGATGACACCGATGTTCACGCCGCAACCGCACCCGTTCGGCGCGCCGAAGGTGCTGCTGGCCGGTGTGGGTGCGGGGATGACGCGGGTGGCGGGCGAGGTGGCCGACGGTTTCCTGTGCCACGGTTTCACCACCGAGCGGTACCTGCGCGAGGTCACGGTGCCCGCGTTGCGCGAGGGGCGCGGTGACCTCGACGGGTTCGAGCTGGTGGGCAACCCGATGGTGGTCACCGGCCGTGACGAGGCCGAACTGGCCGCCGCGGTGGCGTCGACGCGCAAGCAGATCGCCTTCTACGCGTCGACGCCCGCCTACCGCGGTGTGCTGGAGGCGCACGACCGCGGCGCACTGGGGGAGGAACTGCACGGGCTCTCGCGCCGCGGCGAGTGGGACCGCATGGGCGAGCGCATCGACGACGACCTGCTGCACGCGATCGCGGTGGTGGGGGAGCCCGCCGAGGTGGCGGGCGAGGTGCGACGCCGGTACGGGGATCTGTTCACGCGGGCCACGTTGTACACGCCGTACCCGGCGGAGGCCGGTCTGGTGGCGGAGGTGGCCGCCGCGGTGCGCGGTTGAGGCGCGGCCCCTCGTGCGGCCTCAGGTGCGCACCTCGGGTTCGGCTCAGGAGGGCGAGAAGTGGTCGTCGTCTTCCTGGTGCGGTGGCTGTTCGGCCGGGGCGCCTTCCTGTTCGGCCTGGTCGGCGGGCCGGGTGAGGTTCGCGTCGCGGGCGGCTTGCTTCGCCTCGGCCAGTGCTTGCCGCGACTTCTCCAGTTCGCTGCGCTCGTCGTCGGGCACGGTGGTCTCCCTTCGCTGCTGGGCACGGGCTACCACCGGCGACGGGCCGCAAACCACCCGTCCACTGTGTCCGATGCGCGTCAGCCGCGCGGGGCGTACATGATCACCGCGACGCCCGCGAGGCAGATCAGCGCGCCGATGACGTCGAACCGGTCGGGACGGTAGCCGTCGGCGATCATCCCCCAGGCCAGCGACCCGGCGACGAACACACCCCCGTACGCGGCGAGGATGCGCCCGAAGTTCGCGTTCGGCTGCAGCGTCGCGACGAAGCCGTACAACCCGAGTGCGATCACCCCCGCGCCGATCCAGATCCAGCCGCGGTGCTCCCGCACGCCCTGCCAGACGAGCCAGGCCCCGCCGATCTCGGCGATCGCCGCCAGCACGAACAGTCCGATCGAACGCAGAACCAGCACGATCCGGACTGTACGGGGCATTCGGTGGCGGTGGGCGCGCGGTGCGGGCGACACTCCGGGCGAGCGGGTGTGCGCGGGTGTGCGC
>Ga0164243_10002372_pt1 | contig 31166 bp, 31 predicted proteins | sample OricompcompostOP_FD_108781 | JGI IMG/M metagenome (GOLD analysis project Ga0164243, IMG submission 108781) | Organic Plus compost microbial communities from Emeryville, California, USA - Original compost - Organic plus compost (OP) | ecosystem: Engineered > Solid waste > Mixed feedstock >... | reverse complement strand
GGTCGCGCTTGGTGGGGGCTCGGACCTTCGCCCGAGGATGACGGCCTTAGATCTCAGCGGGCCGCCGCGACCGCGGGACGGGGCGCGGCGGCCTCCATCCGCGCCCGCGCGCGGGCGATGTCCACCAGCCGGCGCATGCGGCGCAGCTCGCGCTTGAGCAGCCGTCCGGTCACCAGTCTGCGGGCCAGGCGCGGGCTGCGCGCCTCCAGGTCGGCCCAGAGTTCGCCGAAGCTGCGGCGCTCCAGCGCGCGCCGGACCTCGGGCAGGCTGATGCGCAGCCGGCGGGCCCAGGCCTCGGCCTCCTGCCCCAGCCGGCCGGCCTTCCAGGCCTGGCGGGCGCTGGCGCGCCACAGGGCGCGGCGCAGCGTCGTCACCGCTTCCTCCAGCGCCTCGTCGCAAGGGTGCTCGGGATCGCCGCGCAGGCGGATGGCGTCGGAGAGCCCGCCCAGCGCCCGGCCGTCGGTGCGGGCCGAGGTCACGACCTGAACCTCCAGGCTGTGGCGCACCTTCAGGTCCGCCCGCCGCAGCATGTGGAACAGGGCCCGGTCCTCGCCGACGCGCTTCGGCGGCAGGCCTCCGATGCGGCGGTATGCGGCGGCGCTCACCGCGGCGCTGGCGCCGCAGTTCTGATTGTGCCGGGGCCAGGGGTCGTGCGGCTCCGGGTCGGCCCGCGCCTCCAGCTCGGCTGCGAGCTGCTGGTACTCCCACTCCAGGGCGCCCCGCTCCAGGATGCAGGGATCCAGCTCCATCAGCTCCACCGGATCGGCCATCACGTAGCCGGCCACAGCGTCGGCCCCGGCGGCGATCTCGCGCCGGTTGGCCTCGATCCAATCGGAATCGACCATGGTGTCGGCGTCGGTGGTCAGGATCAGGCCGGCGGGGTCCGCCAGGGCGGCCGCCGCCTCCATCGCCAGCCGCCGCGCCCAGCCGGCGTTGGCGTAGGGGTCGGGCAGCTCCACCTGGTGCAGCTCCAGGCGGAACGGCAGCGACGGGGCCAGCGTCCGCACCCGCTCGGCGGTGCCGTCGGTGCAATTGTTCAGCAGCAGGACGACCGCGACCTCGGCGAACTCGACGCCGGTCTGGCTGCAGAGGGACTCCAGGCAGAAGCCGATGCGTTCGACCTCGTCCTTCACCGGCACGGCCACGACGGCCATGGGCTTGGCCGCCGCAGGACGGTCCACAGGCTCGAAACGTTCGATGTGCACGGTGAATTTCGGCCGTGGCGTCGCGTTCATACTTGCCTCGTCCGTTGTGCGCGGTCCTAACGGTGGGCCGGGCTGAAGGCGTTCAGGCGCCGCCGCGGCGGCAGGCCCGCCGATGCATCGGAAAGAATCGCCGCGTATGCGGCGTTGCGCAGAAGTAGAGCAGCTTGCCGAACCGGATCAAGTCGCGGCGCGCCGCGACGCCGCCCGGCTCCAAGGCGAAGGTCAGCCGAACCGGCCGGTGATGTAGTCGGCCGTGCGGCTCGCCCGCGGAGTGTCGAACAGCCGGGCGGTGGCGGCGAATTCGACCAGCCGGCCGAGGTACATGAAGGCGGCGTAATCGGAGATCCGCGCCGCCTGCTGCAGGTTGTGGGTGACGATCACCACCGCCATGTCGCGCTTCAGCTCGACGATGGTCTCTTCGAGCTTGGCCGTGGAGATGGGGTCGAGCGCCGACGCGGGTTCGTCGAGCAGCAGCACCTCGGGCCGCACCGCCACGGTGCGCGCCACGCACAGGCGCTGCTGCTGGCCGCCGGAGAGGCTCAGCCCGGAGGCGTGCAGCTTGTCCTTCACCTCGTCCCACAGGGCCGAACGGCGCAGGGATTCCTCGACCCGCTGGTTGAGTTCGGCCTTGGACAGGCGCTCGTAGAGCCGCACCCCGAAGGCGACGTTGTCGTAGATCGACATCGGGAAGGGCGTCGGCTGCTGGAACACCATGCCGATCCGCGAGCGCAGCACCGTCAGGTCCACGCCGCGGTCCAGGATGTCCTGGCCGTCGAGCAGGATCTGCCCGTCCGCCCGTTGGCCGGGGTAGAGGGCGTAGATGCGGTTCAGGGCCCGCAGCAGAGTGGATTTGCCGCAGCCCGAGGGGCCGATCAGGGCGGTGACGGAGTTGCGCGCGAACGGGATCGTCACGCCGTGGAGCGACTGCACCTTGCCGTAGAAGAAGTCGAGGTTCCGGGTCTCGAGCTTCACCTCGCCGGAAGCGACCTCCTCGCTGTAGGTCTCGAAGACCTCGGCTGCGGGTTGGGCGTTCATGACCGTCGGGGCTCCCTAGCAAGCACGCGGACTAGCACGTTGATGGCGAGGACGGCGACGGCGATCAACAGGGCGCCGACCCAGGCCAGTCGGCGCCAGTCCTCGTAGGCCGACAGGGCGAAATTGAAAATCACCACCGGCAGGTTGGCGATCGGCCGCCCCATGTCCAGGCTGAAGAACTGGTTGTTGAGCGAGGTGAAGAGAAGGGGCGCCGTTTCTCCCGATATGCGGGCGAAGGCCAGCAGGCCGCCGGTGACGATGCCGCCGCCCGCCGCGCGCCACAGGATCTTCTGGATGGTGGTCCAGAGCGGGCTGCCGAGCGCCACGCCCGATTCGCGCAGCGCCCGCGACTGCAGCTTCAGCACGTCCTCGGTGGTGCGGGTCACCACCGGGGTGGCTATCAACGCCAGCGCCAGCGCCCCGGCGTAGCCGGAGAAGCCGCCCATCGGGCGCACCACGACCTCGTAGATGAACAGGCCGATCAGGATAGAGGGCGCCGACAACAGCACGTCGTTCACGAACCGCACCACGCGCGCGTACCAGCTGTCGCAGCTGTATTCGGCGAGCCAGGTGCCGGCCAGGACGCCCACGACCACCGCGGCCACCATGGCCGCCGCGCAGAGCATCAGGGAGCCGACGATCGCGTTGGCGAGCCCGCCCTCCCCGCCCGGCGGCGGGGTCGATTGGGTGAACACGGCCAGGTTCAACCCGCCCACCCCTTCGACCAGCAAGGACGCCAGGATCGCCACCAGCGCCACCAGCGCGAGGACGGTCGAGACGTAGGAGAAGGCCATGAAGGCGCCGGCTTTCAGGCTGCGGCGGCCGCGTCGATCGAGCTTCATCGCCGCCTCCTCAGACCGCTTGCCGATGGCCGAGCAGGGCGCGCGCCAGCGCCAGCACGGTGAAGGTGATCAGGAACAGCACCAGCCCGAGCGCGATCAGCGCGGCGGAGTGCATCTCCGAGGTCGCCTCGGCGAACTCGTTGGCGATGGTCGAGGCGATGGTCGAGCCCGACGAGAACAGCGACGTCGGGAAGCCGTGCGCGTTGCCGATGACGAAGGTGACGGCCATGGTCTCGCCCAACGCCCGGCCCAGCCCCAGCATCACGGCCCCGATGGCGCTGCGCTTCACGTACGGCAGGGTGACGGCCCCGACCACCTCCAGCGGGGTGGCGCCGATGCCGTAGGCGCTCTCCCGCACCTTGGCCGGCACGGTCAGGAACAGCTCCCGCAGCGTCGCGGCCATGTAGGGCAGGATCATGATCGCCAGGATGATCGAGGCGGTCAGGATGTTGGCCCCGTTCGGGACCCCTGCAACCAGCTTCTCCCATACCGACCCGGGCGGCGCGGCCAGCACCATCGGGAGCTGTACGTACTTGGCGAAGACGGGAGCGAAGACGAACAGGCCCCACATGCCGTAGACGATCGACGGGATGCCGGCCAGCAGCTCGACGGCGATGCCGATCGGACGGCGCAGCACCCGCGGGCAGAACTCGGTCAGGAACACCGCCACCCCGAAGGCGATCGGCAGGGCGATCAGGAGCGACAGGAAGGAAGTGATCAGGGTGCCGGCGATGGGCCCGGCCGCGCCGTACACCTCCGTCACCGGGTTCCAGCTCTCCGAGGTGAAGAAGCCCAGGCCGAACTTGGCGAAGGCCGGCCAGCCCCCGATCACCAGCGAGACCATCACGCCGGCCAGGGCGCACAGCAGCGCCGTCGCGGCGGAGAAGCAGACCGCGCGGAAGATCGGGTCCATCGCGGCTCCCTTTGGGGCGCGACGAGCTGTGTCTGTGGCGGCTACGGCAGTCATTCGAGCTTTGGTCCCGGTCAGGGTGCGTCCAGCGCGCCGCCGGCTGGCGCGCGCATGCGCTGCTTACAGCACTCTTACGGGATCGGGCAGGCGGGATATCACGGGAACGGTTCGCACACGGACCGTTTTCGTGAACGACATCCAGCGTCTCCCGCAACGGCCGCCCCGCCCGGCCGCGCCTGTGGCGATACCGCGCCGGAGTCACAGTTCCATGACATTCGGAACTCACGTTTGTCGCACGGGTCGGCTTTGCTAGGCTGTCCGGGGTCCTGAAGGAACCTGAACGGCGTCCATGCATTCGCCGAACGCCCCGGGCGAGATTGGGGCGGGGCGGGGGGAGGATCTGGCGGTGCTGCTCCAACCCGGCCTGACCTGCTGGCGGACCGAGCGCGTGGTCCGGGCGGCCTTCCTGCTCGACAACGCGACCTACTTCTCGGCCGCCAAGGCCGTGATGCTGAAGGCCAGGCGCACCATCCACCTGATCGGCTGGGCCTTCGACCCGTTGACGCAGCTCGAACCGGACCACGAGGGCAAGGGCCCGGTCGAGGACCAGATCGCCGAGTTCCTGAAGCGCCTGGCGGCGGAGCGGCCCGAGCTCGACGTGCGGGTGCTGGTGTGGAAATCCGCCCTGCCGATCGCGGCCTCGCAGCACTTCTTCCCGCACCGGGCGCGGCGCGCCTTCCGCGGCTCCCGGGTGAAGTTCAGGCTCGACGCCACGGTTCCCTTCGGCGCCTGTCACCACCAGAAGGTGCTGGTGGTCGACGACCGCATCGCCTTCTGCGGCGGGGGCGACATCTCGGTCGACCGCTGGGACAGCATGCGCCACCGCGAGCGCGACAGCCGCCGCACCATGCCATGGGGGAAGATCCACGGTCCCCGCCACGAAGTGATGGCCATGTTGGAAGGCCCGGCCGCGGCGGCGCTGGGCGAGCTGGCGCGCCGGCGCTGGGAGCTCGCCGACGGCGAGCGGTTGGAGCCGCCCCGGCTGACGCGGCCGGAAGCGGCGGTCGACTACTGGCCCGAGCGGGTCGAGATCGACCTGGGCGACGTCCAGGTCGGGATCGCCCGCAGCGAGCCCGGCTGGAACGGGGGGGAAGAGGTGCGCGAGTCCGAGCGGCTGCACCTGGCCGCCATCGCCCGGGCCGAACGGCTGATCTACCTGGAGAACCAGTACGTGACCTCGCCGATCTACGCCGAGGCCCTGGCCGCACGGCTGGCCGAGCCCGAGGGCCCCGAGGTGGTGATCGTCTCCACCGCCCGCGCCCCGAGCTGGTTCGATCACATGACCATGGACCGGACCCGCTCCAGCTTCCTGCGGCGGCTGAGAGAGGCCGACGCCCACGGCCGCTTCCACGCCTTCTGCCCCTTCACCAAGGGGGGGCGGGAGAACATCATCGTCCACTCCAAGGTGTCGATCATCGACGACTGGATGCTGCGGGCGGGCTCCACCAACCTGAACAACCGTTCGGCCGGCTTCGACACCGAATGCGACGTGGCGGTGGAGGCCGCCCCCCTGGAAGGCGCCGCCCGCGCCGCGATCCGGCGCTTCCGCTCGCGCCTGGTCGCTCACTACATCGGCTGCCGGCCCGAAGCCTTCGCCGAGGCCCACGCCGCCTATGGCTCGCTGGCCAAGGCGATCCAGGCGCTCGACGAGCACCACCGCCTGCGCCCGCTGGAGCCGGTCGCGCTCGGCCCGCTGGCGACCGTCATCTCGGCCTACCACCTGGGCGACCCGGTGAAGCTGGCCGACTCCTGGCGGCCGTGGCGGCGCAAGGCCGACCTGGAGGCGGAGCGCCAGGCATTGCTGAAGGACCTGAGGGCGACGCCCCCGGCCCTGCCGGCGGCCGAGGCCGCCGCGCCCGAGACGCTGGCGGGATAGGGTTCGCCCCTGCTCTTCCGTCACCCTCGGCCTTGCGCCGGATGACGGCTGCCGGGAGCTTCACGGGCTGCGGATCTCCAGGTCCGCCACCAGCGGCAGGTGGTCCGAGGCGATCCGCGCCAGCGGCGTGTTGTGCGCCTGCACGTCGATCACCTCCACGCCGTCGCTGACGAAGACGTGGTCGATCCGCAGGATCGGGAAGCGGGACGGGAAGGTCGGCACGGTGCGCCACCGCCGACCGGTCCGCTGCAGCACCCGCTGGGCGTCGGTCAGCCGCTTCGCCAGGGCGCGGTAGGCGGCGTAGCGCGAGGTGGCGTTGAAGTCCCCGATCAGGATCCGGGGCGCGACGCAATCCTCGCGCCCCAGCCAGGTCTTGCCGAGCAGACAGGCGGCCTGGGCCTGCTGCTCCAGCGGCACCAGGCCCAGGTGGGTGTTGACGACGTTCAACTCCAGGCCGGGCTCCACCTCGACCGCCACCCACAGCGCGCCCCGCGGCTCCAGCCCGCGCACCCGCTGCATGGTGGGCAAGGGGCCGCTCTTGACCAGCCGCATCGGCAGGCTCGACAGCACCGCGTCGCCGTACTGCTCCTCCTCGACCTGGAAGGCGCAGTGGAAGTGGAAGGTCATGCCGAGGCGCGTGGCGATGGCGTGGGCCTGGTCGACCCCGCCGGTTCGCAGGCGGCCGACGTCCAGCTCCTGCAGCGCCACGATGTCGGGCTTGGCCTGGGCGATGACGGCGGCGATCCGGTCCACGTCCAGATGGGTGTCCACCCCGACGCAGGAATGGACGTTGTAGGTCATGATCCGCGTGGTCATCACACTCTAGTTGGGCGCGCCGGGAGCGAAGCGGTAGCTGGCCCATCGGCGATACACTGCGCCTGGACGCAGGACCACGTCGGGGAAGGCGGGATGATGCACCGCGTCCGGAAACCCCTGGGGTTCCAGCGCCAGGCCGCCGAAGGGAGCGAACGGCGCACGCAGCGACTGGCCCGAGAACACCTGCATCCCGGGTTGGTCGGTGGAAAGCTCCAGCACGAGGCCCGTCCGCGGCGAGCGCAGGCGCAGCGCCGGCCGAGCCGCTGGATTCAGGACCCAGTTGATGTCGTAGCCGCCGCCGGCGAGGTCGAGCTGCGGATGGCCCTGTGCGAGAGCCTCCTCCAGCCGGCGCGGCCGGCGCAGGTCGAAGGGCCCGCCGTCGACGGCCAACCGCTCGCCGGTGGGGATCAGCCGCGCGTCGACGGGCGTGACGGCGTCCGCCGCGATCGCCAGCTCGTGGTCGAGGGCGGAGCGGCCGGGGTCGCCCGACAGGTTGAAATAGAGATGGTGGGTCAGGTTGACCGGCGTCGGACGGTCGGCGGCGGCCCCCCAGGCGATCATCAGCGTGTCGGGGGCGGCCAGGGAGAAGAATATCCGTGCACGGACGGCTCCGGGGAAGCCCTCCTCCCCGTCGAGGGATTCGTAGGCCAGGGTGGCGGCCCGCCCGTCCTCGGCCACCCGCTCGAACCGCCAGAGCCGCCGGCCGAAGCCCAGGGCGCCGCCGTGGAGACAGGTGTCGCCCTCGTTGGCGGTGACGGTGAAACGCTCGCCGTCGATCTCGAACGCGGCGCCGGCGATGCGGTTGGCGCAGCGGCCCACAACGCAGCCCTGGTAGAAGGAGTCGGCCTCGTAGCCCGTGACATCGGCGAAGCCCAGGACGGCGTCCACCGGACCTGCGGCGCTGGGAGCCGTCAGCCGCTGCACGATCGCGCCGTAGTCCAGCACCGTGACCGAAAGGCCGCCGGGCCAAGCCAGCGTGACGGCGTGGACCGGCCGGCCGTCCTCCAGCGCGCCGAAGAGGACGGGCTTGCCGGTCAAAGGCTGGCCAGCCGCCCGCCGTCGACCGCCAGGCTGGCTCCGGTCACGAAGGAGGCGTCGTCCGAGGCGAGGAAGGCGACGGCCGCCGCCACCTCCTCGGGCTTGCCGACGTCGGAAGGTTCGATCACCTCGGCGCCGGACTTGATGTTGGGATTGTCCCACAGCATCGGCGTGTCGATGGCGCCGGGCAGCACGGCGTTGGCGCGGATGCCCTTGGGCTTGCCCTCGATCGCCGCGGTGCGGGTGAGCGACAGCATCGCCGCCTTGGCCGCGGCGTAGGGCGCCGCGAGCGGCGAAGTCTCCACCGCGTGCACGGAGGCGATGTTGACGATCGCGCCTCCCGGCTTCATCCGCCGGAAGGCGTGCTTGGTGAAGTAGAAGGCGCCCAGCAGGTCCACGCCCAGCACCCGCGTCCACTCCTCGCCCGTCAGGTCCTCGATGGGCGTGAAGGTCATCAGGCCCGCGTTGTTGACCACGGCGTCGAGGCGGCCCCACCGCGCCATCGCACCCTCGCAGGCGGCCTCGACCTGGGCCTCGACCGAGACGTCGCAGGTCGCCACCCAGACCTCGGGCGCACCGGCCGCCTTCAACGCCTCGACCCGGGCCATGGCCTTGTTAGGGCTATGGTCGGCCATGACGATGCGCGCGCCTTCCGCCCCCAGCCGGGCGGCGGCGGCGAAGCCGATCCCGCCCGCCGCGCCCGAGACGATCGCCACCCGATCTTGGAACCGCGCCACGGCCTCAGCTTCTCCCGCTGACGGTCTGAGGCTGCGGGCTCGGCCCTTCCTGGGTGAACCCTCCGCTCAGGATGCCGTATTCGTCCGCCCATGGTTCGGCGTGCTCGTGAGGCGTGGCGATCGGCACCACCAGGCAGACGCTCTGGGTCGGCAGCACGTCGCGCCAGTCCTTGATCAGCTGCTTGTAGGCGCGGCCCACGGCGCGGATGTTGCGGTCCAGGTCGTAGAGACCGAGCGGATTCACGTTGCCGTTGTCCTCGCGCAGGGCGGTGTCCCAGTCCACCTGGTCGATCAGCGAATACCAGGTGAAGCCCAGGATCGGGATGCCGGTGTTGCGCACCCGCAGGACGTTGGCCCACTCCTTCCAGAGCCAGTTGACGGCCTCGTCCCCGACCGCGCCCTCCTTCAGGTTGGTCTCGGTATGCATCACGGGCAGGTGGTAGCGCTCGTAATACTGGCGCGTGATCTCCGAATAGCCGAACACCTCGCCCGAAGGATAAGTGGCCCCGTCCTCGGCCACCCGGTGCTCGTTGGTTATGTAGTAGTCGTTACCCAGGATACAGTGCTGCTTCAGCTTGTTGCCCAGGAAGAAATGATATTCGTCCTTGGTCATCCCGTTGTCCAGCAGGAACTCGTACATCTCGGAATCGACCCGGCGACCATAGTTGAGGTCGAGCGACAGGAACCGCTCGGAGTTCATGATCTCCGCCGGCTTGATCGCACCCGGATTCTCGGCGTGGAAGTATTCGGAGGACTCGCTCTGCACGAACAAGGCGTCGGGGCGGACCTCCAGGATAGCCTGCATGGCCAGGACGTTGGCCTTCACGATGTACTTGAGCGCGTTCACGAAGCCGGCGTCGGTGGTCATCTGCTCGTTCCACCAGCCGTAGCGGGCCGAAAAGGTGGCGCAGATGTACATCTCGTTGACGGGCGTATAGAGCTGGACCCAGGGATAGCGGATCGCGAAATCCCGGGCGTAACGCTCGAAAAGTCTTGGGAAATCCGGGTTCTGGAAATTGCCGATCCAGTCCGGGACGCCGAAGTGGCAGAGGTCCACGATCGGCACGATGTCGCGCCGCCTGAGGTCGGAGAAGGTCTCGTCGGCGAAGCTCCAGTCGTAGCGGCCTTCGCCTTGCCAGCAGATGTTGATCGCCGGCCCATAGCGCAGGAAGCGGATCCCCAGCTCCTCCACCAGGTCGAAATCGGTCTTCCAATGCTTGTAGAAGCCGGCCTTCTCCAGCTCGTCCACCCGTTTCCGGCCATTGTTGATCGTGGGGCAACTATTCTCGATGCCGGTGGCGAACATGAAGCTGAACATCAGGACTCTCGCGGCTGGAGGACGATGGGGCGGATCGCGGGCGCGCAGGCGCCCGGCATGAGATCAGCTCCGAGGTTCGCCGTCGGTCGCGCGCGCGGCGCGGCGCTCGACGTCGTCGACCGCCCGGTCGGCTTTGTTCACGAAGGTTTCGCTGGTTTCGCTCGCGGCCGAGCCGACCCGTTCGGCCGCGTCTCCGGCCTTGTCGGCGAGGCGGGCGACGCTGTCGCCGGCCTTCTCGGCGCCGCTTTCCAATCGCTCTCCGGCAGCCTGCGCGCGGCGGTCCGCCTCGGCCTGATCGGCGGGCGTGCAGGCGGCCACGGACAGGAGGAGCGCCGCGGCCCCCGCAAGACGACTCAAGACGTCGGTGCGGGGTCGGTCGGAAGGCCTTGTCATGGGTCAAGCTCGCGGATCGATTTGCCGCGACAACCCCTAGGCGGGCCTTAGGTTCCTGAAAGCTTGGGCGGCGCCGGGCCGTCCGGCGCCGCCCCTGCCACGGATCAATACCTTGCGCGCAAGGTGACGCCGTAGGTCCTGGGGTCCCCCGGTTGCCCGGCGATCAGGCCGGTGTTCCCCGGACCGACGGCCAGTTGTTCGAAGTACTCGGTGTCGAAGGCGTTCCGCACCCAGCCGAACAGGTCGATCCCGCTGTCGGTCCTGAAGCCGAGCCGGAAGTTCGAGACCGCGTAGCCCTTCACCCAGGTGTAGGCGGAGGGCGACGGGTTCGACGAGAAGTTGGAGCGGTAATTGCCGTCGAAGCCGAAGTAGACCTCGCCCTCGCGGCCCAGCAGCGAGGCGGGGACGTTGGCTTCGGCGCCGTAGGAGAAGGACCACTTCGACACGCCCGGCAGCCGCTGGCCGGAGATGTCGCAGTTGGCGGGGCTCAGTCCGCCCGGCGTGCCGGGCGCGCTGGGCGTCTGGCCGGCCCCGACCGTGGTTCCGCCCGACAGCTCCGGCGGGCAGGGCGCGTCCACGAACTTCACGTACTTGGCGTCGGTGTAGGCGCCGTTGACGTAGGCGGTGAGGCGCTCGCTCGGCGCGACCCGGAAGTCCGCTTCGAAGCCCTGGGTGCGCACCTTGCCGGCGTTGGCGAGATAGCCGCGCAGGACCCCGAACTGGCCGTTGTTCACGTTCGCCTGGTAATCCTCGATGTCGGTGCGGAAAGCCGCCAGGTTGAGCGTCGCGCGCCGTTCCCAGAACTGCGCCTTGATCCCTGCTTCATAGTGGTTGACCGATTCCGGCTTCACCGCGCCGGCCGCCAGGATGGGATTGCCCGCGGCGTCGGCGGGCACGCCGTTCTGGTTGACGCCGCCCGACTTGAAGGTCTTGGCGTAGGTGGCGTAGGCCAGGACGTCCGGAGCCAGCCGGTAGCTGAGGTTCAGGTCGTAGCTGAAGTTCCAGTCGCTGAAGCTGGGCGCCACGAGCTGTGGCGCGAAGACGTCCCGCTGGGCGCTCCGCACCGCGCCGGGCTGGCCGAACAGCACCGGTGCGCCCTGCCCGTCGAACACCTCGCGCTGATAGAAGCCCTTCTTCTTGTCGTAGTTCAGCCGGACGCCGGGCTGGACGGTGAAGGCGTCGGTCAGTTTCCAGCTCACCTGGCCGAACAGGGCCGCGCTGGTGTTGGTCAGCCACTGGGTGTTCTTCGCGGTCAGTCCGTTCAGCACCGACGGGTCGTTCGCCAGCGCATTGGTGGGGTTGATGGTCCAGCGGCTGGAGGCCGGGCCGTGCTGTTCAGTGCCCTGGGTGTCGATCCGTTGATAGTAGTAGAAGGCGCCCACGACATAATCGAGCTTCCGGCCCGAGTAGTTGTAACGAAGCTCCTGCGTGTACTGGTCCTGCTGCGACGGGTTCTGCGACTTGGTCACGATCGGCAGGCCGGTGAAGTCGCGGTCGTTCTCGGGCTTCCAGTCCCAGAACCGCCAGGCGGTGACCGAGGTCAGCGTGCCGGGGCCGACGTTCCAGCGGATCCGCGCCGAGGCGCCGCCGGTCTTGTTGCCGGCGTTGAGGTTGGCGTCGACGTCGGTCAGGCGGTCGAACGGATTGGTGCTGGGGACCGCATAGTTCTGCGCCGCCGCCAGCGCGGCGTACTGGCGGTTCAGCGGACGCTGGGTCGCGCCCGTGCGGGCGTAGATCTGGGCGTAGCCTTCCGGATCCTGGACGCTGTAGTCGGCGGACAAGGTGACGTCGAGCTTGTCGTTCGGCTTGTACAGCAGCTGGCCGCGCAGGCCGGTGTTGTCGAGTTCGTTGATCCAGGACCCGGTCTTGACGTTGAAGATGGTCCCGCGGCGGCTGGTGAACGATACCGCGAGGCGCGCGGCGAGCTTGTCGGTCAGCGGACCCGAAACGGCGGCCTTGCCCTGCTTGAAGCCGAGGCTGCCGACCGTCGCCTCGCCGGTCCCTTCGAAGTCGAAGGTGGGCGCGTTGGTGGTGATGTTGATCGCGCCGGCGGTGGTGTTCTTGCCGTAGAGCGTTCCCTGCGGCCCGCGCAGCACCTCGACGCGGGCGACGTCGAGGAAGTCGAAGGTCGCCGAAGCGACGCGGGAGTAATAGACGTCGTCGACATAGATGCCGACGCCCTGCTCGATGCCGTCGTTGGTCAGGCCGAACGGCGCGCCGAGGCCCCGGATGTTCACGGCCGAGTTGCGCGGGTTCGACGAATAGAACTGCAGGGTGGGCGCGAGCTGCTGGAGCCGGCCCACGTTGAAGCTGGCGGTGGCGCTGATGCTGTCGCCGCCGACCACCGAAACCGCCAGCGGGACGGACTGCGCGGTCTCCGTACGACGGCGTGCGGTGACCACCAGCTGGTCGATGGGCCCGGCGGCGGGACGCGCCGTCTGCTGGGCCACGTCGAAGGCGCCGTCGGGGCGGGCGGCGGACGGTTCCTGGGCCGCCCCCGCGCTCGCGGCGGCCAGGGCGGCGACGCTCGCCGTGGCGGCCAGAGTCGTCCTGAAAGCTCGAAGCGGCATAATTCCCCTTCCATATTCCTACTTCTTCCATAGGATTATGGGGATTGCCCGCGAGGTCATGTCAGTTTTTCTGGGCTTGGTGTCGGCGTCGCTAAAGCGCTAGCCGCGGCCAAGCTGGCGGCGAAGCTCGCCCATTCGGCTGAATATCCAGCCATCGGCTTGAAGTTATTCTGAAATCGCTCGACGCTCGACCGCGCCCCGGGTCGGTTGGCGCGGCTTGCCGGGCGCATCGCCAAACGAGGAAAAAACCGTCATGGATTGAAGCGAGCGTCGTGCTTTACCTTACCGCTTCGCGGAGAGTCCCATGGTGTCGCCGTCACCCAGCCCTTCCACCGTCCCGCCGCTGGGCGAGGACGGCGGGCTGGCGGGACGGTTGCTGAGGATCGCGGCCTTCATCGTGACGCCGGGCGCGGGCGTTCTGGCGATCGCCCTGGCCGGCGGCGCCCGGCCTGTGGCCGCTGCGGCCGCCGCCGCGCTGGCCGCGGCGGTCGGCGGGCTCCTGTCGACCAGGCTGGCGCGGATCCAGGCGGCGGTCCCGGGCCCTTCCGCGGAGGACGGCGCCGCGCACGGCCGCGCGCTGGCGGTCGAAGCGCTCGAAGCCCTGCCGGACCCGGTGATGCTGGTCGAGGCCGGCGACGCTGACGATTTCGCGGCCCGGCGGCTGGTGTTCGCCAACCGCGCCGCGCGCGAGCTGCTGCGCATCCCGCCCGAGGGAGGGTTGCTCCTGTCCGCCATCCGCAGGCCCGAGGTGCTGGAGGCGGTGGACGAAAGCCTCTTCGGCGCCATCGACGCCATGACGGCCTTCGAGACCGGCGGCGCCCAGGACCGCTTCTGGCGCGTCTGGACCCGGCCGCTGGCCCCGACGGCCGAGAACCGGCGCATGGCGCTCCTGCTGATGCGGGACGAGACCGACGCCCGCCGCAACGAGCGGATGCGGGCCGACTTCCTGGCCAACGCCAGCCACGAGCTGCGCACGCCGCTCGCCTCGCTGGCCGGCTTCATCGAGACCCTGCGCGGCCATGCCAAGGACGACCCGGACGCTCGCGACCGCTTCCTGCGCATCATGGGCGGTCAGGCGGACCGCATGAAGCGGCTGATCGAGGACCTGTTGTCGCTCTCCCGGATCGAGCTGAACGAGCACATCCCACCCTCGGGGGACTGCGACCTTTCCGCCTCGGTCGCCGACGTGGTCGACGCCGTGGGCCTGCTGGTCCAGGAGCGCGGGGTGAAGATCGAGCCGCGCCTGCCGGCGCCGGGCGAGGCGACGGTGATCGGAGACCGCGACCAGATCCTGCAGGTGATCCAGAACCTGCTCGACAATGCGGTGAAATACTCGCCCAAGGGCTCGGCGGTGCGGGTCGAGGTCGCCGCCGGGCTCGATCCGGTCCGCGCCCAGGCGGCGGAGGCGCCCGGACAGGCCGAGACCACCGCCGGCTGGGCCAGGCTGCCGATCCTGACCCCCGACCACAGCGACGGGGAGCGCTACGCCCTGGTGAAGGTGGTCGACGCCGGACCGGGCATCGCGCGGGAGCACCTGCCCAGGCTGGCCGAGCGGTTCTACCGGGTCGAAGGGCAGAAGAGCGGCGAACGCTCCGGGACGGGGCTGGGGCTCGCCATCGTCAAGCACATCGTCAACCGCCACCGGGGCGGCCTGACCGTGGAGAGCATGGTCGGCCGCGGATCGGCCTTCAGCGCCTACTTCCCGATGCGCCCGGCCGTCGCGGCGCCGGCGCGGCCGCCCGAACCCGCCGCGGCGATCCAGGAGCGGCCGCTCGCCGCCGTTACAAAAACGTCGTAAAACCGTCATCCAAGCTCAGCACTGCCGTAGCAGTGTCCGCCGCGTGCGCCGACCGGGGCGCGGGGCGGCTTTCATCCGCACCCCAATCAGGAGTCGCGTCGGCGCATGACCGAGCACACCCTCAAGTTCTTCGGTGAGGAGCTGGCCCAGCTGAAGGCCGAGGTCGCCCGCCTCGGCGGCCTGGCGGAGGCCCAACTCAACGACGCCATCGACGCCGTCGCGGACCGCGACGTGGCGCTCGCCCAGTCCGTCGTCGGCCGCGACGAGCAGCTCGACGTCCTGCAGCGGGACATCGAGAAGAAGGCCATCCGGCTGATCGCCCTGCGCCAGCCGGTGGCGCACGACCTGCGCCGCACCGTCGCCGCGCTGAAGATGAGCTGGAGCCTCGAGCGCACCGGCGACATGGCCAAGAACATCGCCCGCCGCGCCCTGGTGATCATCGAATCCGAGCCGGTGATCCCCCTGACCCGCTCGATCGAGCGGATGGGGCACCTGGTGGCCTCCCGCCTGAAGGACGCGCTCGACGCCTACAGCGCCGACGACGACGAACGGGCCATGCGGGTGTGGACTTCGGACGACGAGGTCGACGAGCACTACAACAGCCTGTTCCGCGAGCTGCTCACCTACATGATGAGCGACCCGCGCACGATCGGCGCCTGCGCCCACCTGCTGTTCATCGGCAAGAACCTCGAACGGATCGGAGACCACGCCACCAACATCGCCGAGATGGTCCACTACGAGGTCACCGGCGAGGAGATGGTCGGCGCACGCCCCAAGCAACCCAGCGCCTCAACGCCAACACTTCCGGAGTCCTGATTTGACCCCCTACGTCCTGGTCGTCGAGGACGAAGACGCCCTCGCCACCCTCTTGCAGTACAACCTCGAGAAGGAAGGCTACGAGGTCGGGCTCGCCGCCGACGGCGAGGAGGCCCTGACCCAGGTCGACGAGCGGCTGCCGGACGTGGTGGTGCTGGACTGGATGCTGCCCAAGGTCTCGGGGATCGAGGTCTGCCGCCGCCTGCGCGCCAGTCCCAAGACCCGCAACCTGCCGGTGGTCATGCTCACCGCCCGCGGCGAAGAGACCGACCGGGTGCGCGGGCTCGACACCGGCGCCGACGACTACATGGTCAAACCGTTCGCCATGGGCGAGTTGACCGCCCGCCTGCGCGCGGTGCTGCGCCGCATCCGCCCGGGCTTGGCCGAGGACCGCATCCTGCGCGGCGACATCCTGATCGACCGGGTGGCCCACCGCGTCCGCCGCGGCGAGCGCGAAGTCCACCTGGGTCCGACCGAATTCCGCCTGCTCGACTACCTGATGCAGCATCCCGGACGAGTGTTCAGCCGCGAGCAGCTGCTCGACGCGGTCTGGGGCTCGGACGTCTACGTCGAGACGCGCACGGTCGACGTCCACATCGGCCGCCTGCGCAAGGCCCTGAACCAGGGCCCGGAGATCGACCCGATCCGCACCGTGCGCTCGGCCGGCTACGCCCTCGACTTCGAGAGCGTGAATTAGCGCGGCTGACGCGCCGCTCTTTCCCTTCTTCGTCATGCTCGGGCGAAGTCCCGAGGACCCAGCAAGCGCGACCTCGACGCGCCTTCAGGGCGGTGCGGCTGGGTTCTCGGGTCTGCGCGCTTCGCGCTCCGCCCGGGAATGACGGGATCTACACTTCACCGCTTCTTCGGCGGCTCGGGCTCGACCGGAGTCAGCTTCCACCGCACCCGCGCGCCGGCCGTGCTGGAGACGTGACCGCGCAGGACGATCTGCGCCGAGCGCCGCGGAAGGCCGCCCTCGAACCAGGCGGAGGGCTCGAGCGCCACTTCCTGGGCGTCGTTGCGGAACCACCAGCCGCGGTCGGAGCCGCCGCGCAGCAGCACGCTCTTGCCGTCGCGGGCGACGGAGACCTGGACGTCCGGATGCAGGTGGAAGCGCACCGCATAGGGCGTGTACTGGGCCGGCGTCTTGGGCATCTCGCCCGCCGGCGCGAAGCGGTCCTCGCCGCGCAACTCGTCGGCCGCCGGGTCGAGGAACAGGCGCCGCTCGTGGATCAGCCCGTGCGATGCGGCCCAGCCGTCCTGGGCGATCTCCAGCCAGACGCCGCCCTCGTTCTCGTTGCGCCGGGCCTCGACCCGCGTAGGCCCGCCCACCAGCCGGGGCCCGAGCGCGCGGGCGAGGAAGCCGGTCAGGGGCTGGCCGGCGGAGTCCTCGCCAAGGCAGGCGGTGGAGCCGGCGGCGGTCAGGCGCATGGCCTGAGGCGCCGCCGCGCCCGGACTCCAGCCGGGGTTGACGATCAACCGGTCCTTGCCCGCGGTGACCTCCATGGCCGCGGGATGGGCGCACGCGGCCAGGCTCCAGGCGCCCTCGGCCGGGGGCGCGGCGTCGACGATCACCTGCAGCGTCGCCCCCGACAGGCGGTGGTAGCCCGAGTGCGGCGCGTAGCCGAAGGGTTTGGCTTCGCTGTCCTCGTGGGCGCGGGCCGCGTCGATCCGCGCCGGGTCGCCCGCTTCCCCTCCGTGGAAGGCGGCGAGACGCCCGTCCGAAAGGGCGAAGAAGCGCAAGGCTCCGCTCAACCGATCGATGGCGCGGGCCGCCTCCAGCGGCGCCTCGCGGCCCCGCTGCAACAACGCGTCGTCCAGAGTCAGGAGGTCGAGCAGCAGCTCCAGCCCCTGCTGCGGGGAACGGGTCCTGAGGCCTCCGTCGGGCAGGACGGCGGCGGCCAGCGCCCGCGACAGCCGCGGCAGCGCCTTCGCCAGCAGGCGCTCGCCCGCCTGGCCGCCCAGGGCGGCCCCCGCGGTCGCCGCCGCGGCCAGCCGCTCGGCCGCGCGGGGCGGGGCGTCCGAAAGCTGCAGCAACCGGCGCGCCTGGGCGGCGAGCGACGCCGCGAGCATCTGGGTCTCGGCTTCCGAGGCCACGGCGCTGAGCCGGCGGCTGGAGCAGGCCAGGTTGAACACCCGGCGCTCCAGGACGTCGGGGGCCCAGGCGAAGGCGTTGATCCGTCCGAACACCGCCCGCCAAGCCAGGAACAGCCGAAGCAGCTCGCGCGATCCCGTCTCTCCGATGGCCAGGAGGTCCGGCGCCCAGCCGAAACGGTGAAGGGCGACGGCGAACAGGCGCGAGGGGCTGGGCCGGTCCCACGGGTCGCCTTCGACCCCCGGTTCCAGCGCCGTCCCAGCCAGGGCGAACCGCCCGGCCAGGATCTCGCGGCCGGAGTCGGGATCGGCAGGCCGGAAGTCGCGCGGGCCCGCGGCGAAGCCGGTCGCGGCCGGCCGGTCCAGCAGCCAGCGGCCGAGCGGCCCCGCGCTCGCGGCCTCCGAAGCCTGGCGGGCGATCAGCGCGGCGGCGGCGCGAACCCAGACCGCCGCGGGCGCGCCGGCCCGCAGCAGCATCAGGTCGAAGCGTTCGCGGCGTCCCATGGGTTGGGCATTCCCCGGGCTACACGGTCAGGGAGTCCGCTTAACCTGCTTCGCCGCGGATCGCTCGGATGTTTTCGGCATAGGCCGCGGACCCGCCGCGGAAGACCGCGGTCCCGGCCACCAGCGCGTCGGCGCCGGCGTCGAGGCACCGCCGGGCGGTCTCGGCCGTCACCCCGCCGTCGACTTCCAGCACGATGTCGAGTCCGGCCTGGTCGATCATCCGGCGCAGCCGCTCGATCTTGGCGAGCTGCGAGGCCAGGAACGACTGGCCGCCGAAGCCCGGGTTCACCGACATCACCAGCACCAGGTCGATGTCGTCGAGCATCCACTCGATCGTCTCCACCGGAGTGGAGGGGTTGAACACCACCCCCGCCTTCGCTCCCAGTTCGCGGATACGGCGGCAGGTGCGGTTCAGGTGGGGACCGGCCTCCGGGTGGACGCTGATGATGTCGGCCCCCGCCTCGCGGAAGGCCTCCAGGTGCGGGTCGGCCGGGGCGATCATCAGGTGAACGTCGAAGGGCAGCTTGGTGTGCGGGCGCAGCGCCTTCACCACCGGCGGGCCGATGGTGATGTTGGGCACGAAGCGGCCGTCCATCACGTCCACGTGCACCCAGTCGGCGCCCGCCGCCTCGATGGCGCGGATCTCCTCGCCCAGGCGGGCGAAGTCGGCGGAGAGGATCGACGGGGCGATGATGGGGCGGCGGCTCATCCAGGCCGCATAGCCCCGCCGCCCCCTGCTAGGCAAGGTGACTTAAGGCGCCGGCAGGGTCAGGGAGCCGGGACCACCCGCACCCGGTCGCCGTAGATGATGTGGACCCGGGTATTGGGCGGGATCGGCTGGGCGTCCTCCTGCGTCACCTCGATGATCGTGCCGTCCCGGCGGCGGATGCTGTAGGCGAAGCCTTGGCGCGTCTGACCGCGCTGGATCGCCGAGCCTGCGACCGCGCCGCCTGCGCCGCCGATGATGCCGCCGAGAATCCGGCCGCCGGTGTCGCCGCCGAACTGCGAGCCGACCGCAGCCCCGGCCGCGCCCCCGACCAGGGCGCCGGTGTTTCCCGTGCCGCCGCCGAAGGTGACCGGACGCGCGCCGATGACCACGCCTTCGTCCACCCGCGATACCCGCCCGGCTTCAGATCGGTCGAAGGAAGAGGCCCCTAACGGGGTTTCGCATGCGGCGAGGCCGCCGACAGCGACGAGGGCGATAGAGGCGGCGGCGAAGCGGGGGGCGAGGCGGTGTCGAAGCATGACGAAGCTCCTCCTGGCTGCCGGGCGAGCGGCCTCACGCCTTGATCGGGACTGAACGCGCTTGCCGATGGCTCTCAGGCAGCCCGATCGAACCGGGCGACGAAGAAACCGTCCATTCCGCCTGCCGGTTCCTGGAAGCTGGGCAGCAGGCGCAGCCAGCCTTCGGGGGTGCGCGCCTCGGCCGGAAGCCCCAGTTCCGCCGGGTCGATCGGTCGCGTCGCGAAGTCGCTGCGCCGCTGCAGGAAGGCGGCCGCCTGGGCCTCTCCCTCCTCCGGCTCCAGCGAGCAGACGCAGTAGACCAGCCGTCCGCCGGGCCGCACCCAGCCGGCGGCGGAATCGAGCAGGCGCTGTTGGACCGCCGCCAGCTTGGCGATCTCGGGCGGGCGGGCGCCCCAGACCACGTCGGGATGGCGGCGGAAGGTGCCAGTGGCTGTGCAGGGCGCGTCCAGCAGGACGGCGTCGAAGGACCGGCGGTCGTCCCATTCGGCGGCCTCGGCGACCACCGCCTCGGCGGCGAGACCGGTGCGCGCCAGGTTCTCGGACAGGCGGCGCAGGCGCTGCGCCGAGCGGTCGACCGCCACCACAGCCGCCCCCGTCGCCGCGATCTGCAGCGTCTTGCCGCCGGGCGCCGCGCAGAGGTCGAGCGCGGTCTCCCCCGGCTGGGGCGCCAGCGCCCGCACCGGGGTCGCCGCAGCCGCGTCCTGCACCCACCAGGCGCCGTCCTCGAACCCGGGCCAGGCCGACAGCTCGCCGCGGCGCCAGGTGCGCAGCGACCCGCCGCGCAAGGCCTCGGCCTCCAACGGCTCCGCCCAGCGCGCCGCCTCGGACGGATCGCGCAGGCTGAGGTCGGTTGGCGGCTCCTCGCGCAGCCGCGCGGCGACGGTGCGAGCGGTCTCCTCGCCATAGGCCGCGCGCCAACGCGCCCAGAGCCAGGGGGGGAGATCGGCCTCGGGCGACGCCTCGGGCATCCCCTCGCGGGCGAGGCGGCGCAACACGGCGTTGACCAGCCCCTTGAACGGCTGGGTCCGGCGGTCCCGCGCGGCCAGATCCACGCTGGTGGCGACGGCGGCGAAGGCGGGCGTGTCGCGGAACAGCAGTTGGGCGGCCCCGAGGCGCAGCACGGCGGTCACCGGCTCGGGCGGCGGCCGCTCCAGCCGGGCGGCGAGCGCCGCGTCGATGGAGCCCAGCCGGCGGAAGGCGGTAGCCGCGAGCCCCCGCGCCCAAGCCCGGTCGCGAGGCGTCAGGTCGGTGAAGGGCGGCCGGGCCATCGCTTCGTCGAATCCGCCCCGATGGTCCAGCCCCGCCTCGACCAGCGTCAGGGCGGCCAGACGCGCGGCCAACTCGGGGGACGCCGGCGGCGGCGCGGCGCTCCCGGAGGATCGGGACTGGGGCGATCGGGGCTTGGGCGGACGCGACATCGGGCCTAGATCAGGCGTCCGGGGCCGAAGGGCAAGCGGAGAGCGGCATGAACCAGGACGAAGAATCAAACGCAGCGGGGACGGAGCTCGGCGCCGCCCCCGACAAGCCGATCACGCCCGCGGCGCGCCGCGCCCTGGAGGAAGCGGCGGCTCGCAGGGCCGCCGCCGAGACCGAAGCCCAGAAGGCGGCGGAACTGGGCGGGCCGAGCGGGCCGGAGCCGACCCGCTTCGGCGACTGGGAGCGCAAGGGGATCGCCGTCGACTTCTGACGCGATCCCTTCGGAGCGTCAGCCCTCGGCTTCGCCTGCGTCCTCGGGCAGGCCGATCATGTGGAAGCCGGCGTCGACGTGGACGACCTCGCCGGTGGTCGACCGTCCGAGATCGGACAGCAGCCACAGCGCCGCCCCCGCCACGCCCTCGGGCGCGGTGTCCTCCTTCAGCGCCGACCAGGCGCGGCCCTGGGCGATCATGCTGCGCCCGCCGGAAATGCCGGCCAGCGACAGGGTGCGGATGGCGCCGGCGGAAATGGCGTTCACCCGGATCTTCTTCGGGCCCAGATCGCGGGCGATGTAGCGGGTGGAGGCTTCCAGCGCCGCCTTGGCCACGCCCATGACGTTGTAGTTCGGGATGGTCCGCTCCGAACCCAGGTAGGTCAGGGTGATCATCGAGCCGCCGTTCGGCATCAGCGCCTGGGCGCGTCGCGCGGCGTCCACGAACGAGAAGCACGAGATGTCCATCGACCGCAGGAAGTTCTCGCGGGTGGTGTTCTCCACGAACGAGCCCTTCAGCTCGTTCTTGTCCGAGAAGGCGACGGAGTGGACCAGGAAGTCGATGGTCCCGAAGGCTTGGCCGATCTGGGCGAAGGCGGCCTCCATCGAGGCGTCGTCCGTCACCTCGGCCGGGACCAGCTCGCGGACGCCGATGCTCTCGGCGAGCGAGCGCACCCGCCGCTCCATCGCGGGCAGGTAGGTGAAGGCCATCTCCGCGCCCTGGGCCGCCATCTGCGAGGCGATGGCCCAGGCGATCGAGTTCTGGTTGGCCACGCCCATGACGACGCCGCGCTTGCCCCGCATGAGGTCGCCCTTCGGCAGCTCGAACTCTTCGGCCATCGGCCCTCCCGCATGATGTCGTTTCGCCCGCCCCCACGACGGACACTGATCGCTTGATAGCGATATCGCGCGGCCGCGCGAAGCGGCCTCGGAGCGTCTCAGGCGTCGGGCCTGCCCATGACCAGACAGCCGTTGGTGCCGCCGAAGCCGAAGCTGTTCGACATCACGGTCGAAAGCTCCAGGTCCCGGCGCGCGCGCAGGATCGGCACGCCCTCGAAGGCCGGGTCCAGCTCCTCGATGTGGGCGCTCTCGGCCGCGAAGCCGTGTTCGAGCATCAAGAGGCAGTAGATCGCCTCCTGAACCCCCGCCGCGCCGAGGCTGTGGCCGGTCAGCGACTTGGTCGAGGAGATCAGGGGCATCTCGTCCCCGAACACCTCGCGCACCGCCTCGATCTCCTTGGCGTCGCCGACGGGAGTCGAGGTGCCGTGCGGGTTGAGGTAGTCGACCTTGCGGCCCTTCAGCGGCTCCAGCGCCAGCCGCATGCAGCGCGCCGCGCCTTCGCCGCTGGGCGCCACCATGTCGTAGCCGTCGGAGTTGGCCGCATAGCCCAGGATCTCGGCGTAGATCTTCGCGCCGCGGGCCTTGGCCCGCTCCAGGTCCTCGAGCACCACGACCCCCGCCCCGCCCGCGATGACGAAGCCGTCCCGATTGGCGTCATAGGCGCGGGAGGCGACCGCCGGCCGGTCGTTGTAGCCCGACGACATGGCGCCCATGGCGTCGAACAGCACGCTCAGGGTCCAGTCCAGCTCCTCGCAGCCGCCCGCGAACATGACGTCCTGGCGGCCCAGCATGATCTGCTCCGCCGCCGCCCCGATGCAGTGCGTGGAGGTCGCGCAGGCGGACGAGATCGAATAGTTGATCCCCCGGATCTTGAACCAAGTCGACAAGGTGGCCGAGGGGCCGGAGCTCATCGCCTTGGGCACGGCGAAGGGGCCGACGCGCTTGGGGCCCTTCTCGCGGGCGATGGCGGCCGCCTCGACGATGGTCTTGGTGGACGGCCCGCCCGAGCCGACGATCAGCCCAGTGCGCTCGTTCGACACTTCGGCCTCGGTCAGGCCCGCGTCGGCGATGGCCTGCTCCATCGATATGTGGGCGTAGCCGGTGCCTGCGGCCAGGAAGCGGGCGGCGCGGCGGTCGACCAGCGGCTCCCACTGGATCTTGGGCGACGCGTGGACCTGACTGCGGAAGCCCAGGGCTTGGTACTCCTGCGCCGCAGTCACGCCGGAGCGCGCCTCCCGCAGCGAGGTCAGGACCTCCTCGGCGTTGGAGCCGATGGAGGAGACTATGCCGATCCCGGTGACTGCGACACGCCGCATCCGGTGCCTTGCTCCCTATCCCTCAGACCAGATCCTTGGGGTCGAACAGCCCCACGCGCAGGTCGGTTGCGCTATAGATGGGCTTTCCGTCGGCTTCCATCACGCCGTCGGCGACGCCCATCACCAATTTCCTGAGGATCACCCGCTTCATGTCGATCTGATAGGCCACTCGCTTCACCTGCGGCGTGACCTGGCCGGAGAACTTGACCTCCCCGACGCCCAGCGCCCGGCCGCGGCCGGGACCGCCCGACCAGCCGAGGAAGAAACCCACGAGCTGCCACATGGCGTCGAGCCCCAGGCATCCGGGCATCACCGGGTCGCCGTAGAAGTGGCAGAGGAAGAACCACTGCTCCGGGTCGATGTCGAACTCGGCGCGGATGAAGCCCTTGCCGTACTTTCCGCCCTCGGCCGAGATCTCGACGATCCGGTCCACCATCAGCATCGGCGGCGCCGGAAGCTGGGCGTTGCCGGGACCGAAGAGCTCGCCGCGGGCGCAGGCGAGCAGTGTCTCGGTGTCGAAGCTGGTCTGGGCGTGGGCCGTCATGCGGAACTGGAATCCTGGTGTTGTCGGCCGAACGCCGATGGGTGGAACGGGTTACACGAGCCGGACCGCGCCCTCAACCACGGCAAGACCTGGGCTCAGCGAGGCGAAGCCGCCAACCTTGGCCGGCATTGGGGATTCTCGCGCGTTCCCCACAGCTCCTCGGCGCGCGTCCAGCCCTTCACCCGGCCGGCGACGATGCGGCACCATCCGGCCTCGCACACGTCCAGACGCGCCAGCGAACGGCCGGCCATCACCGCCACCGGCGCACCCTTGACCTCGGGATGACGATAGAGCGGCAGGGGCTGGACCTCGGTCCGCATCACCATGCGCCGCGTGTCCACCGTGCGCTGGTGGACCCAGGCCACCGCGCCTTCGGGGTCGCACACGCGCCGCCAGTCGGCGGTTTCGGCGATCACCTGCAGCGGCAGGCCCCGCCGGCGGTAGGTCCAGAGCAACCGGTAGTCGTCGCCCGGACCGGCGCGGGCGTTCACCTCGTCGAATTTGAGCGATACGTAGCGCGGGACCGGCAGGCCGGACGGCGTCGGCCGCGAGGCGTCGCGGGCGTGCGAGACGGCCGCCGACAGGGCGATGACGCACACGGCCGTCGCGGCGACGGCGCCAAAGCGGATCAGGAGGCTTGCCACAGCCTCTTTTCACGCCCGCCCGCCGCGTCCCGCAAGCCCGAAATTGCCGCGCTTCATGCCCGGGGCAGATGCTCGGCGAGCGCAGCCTCCAGGTCCTTGACCGGCGTATGGACGTAGTCGCGGTCGACCTCGGCGGCCACTTTGCGCTTCAGCGATTCGGGCGCGGCCTTGCGGAAATAGCCGAGCGCCCGCGGATCGGCGGCCACGATCAGGCGGTCGAAAAGGCCCTGGTCGGCGCGCTGGGCCAGCCGTGCGGCGAACTGCTCCACGAACCGCGGCTCGTCCCAGCGCTCCGGGTAGCCGGGGTGGGGCAGGTCGGGCTGGCCTTCGCCGCGGCCGCCTTCCCGCGCCGCCTCGGAATTGCCGCGGCCGTCCAACCCGTCGCCCGGCCGTTCGTGCAGCCGGCCGCGCTCGTCGGCGGCCCAGACCCTGGCCAGCGCTCCGTCGAAAGCTGCGACCCAGACGCCATGATGAGCCATCGCGGTCTCCCTTGCTCGGCGAAGGGTTCAACCGGCGAGGAAGCGCCGCGGTTGCCTGGCTCAGGCGTCCTCGTCCTCGTAGCCGACCAGCGCCAGGGCGCGGGCGGCCAGGCCGTTCAGCTCGCACCAGCGCGCCAGCGCCTCCTCGCGGCCGTGGGTGATCCACACCTCGGCCGGCCGCAGCTCGTCCAGGGTGCGGGTCAGCTCGCCCCAATCGGCGTGGTCGGACAGGATCAGCGGCAGCTCGACGCCCCGCTGGCGCGCCCGCGCCCGCACCCGCATCCACCCCGAGGCGAAGGCCGCGATCGGGTCGGGAAAGCGGCGGGCCCAGCGGTCCTGCAGCGCCGAGGGCGGCGCCAGGACGATCGCGCCCTGGAAATCCCGCGGCCGGCTGTCGGTCGCGGGGGCCAGCGGCCCCAAGGCGACGCCGTGGGCCTCGTAGAGTTCGTTGAGCCGGGCGAGCGCCCCATGCACGTAGAGCGGCCGCTCATAGCCGGCTTCGCGCAACAGCCGGATCAGCCGCTGCGCCTTGCCCAGCGCATAGACGCCGACCATGTGGGCGCGTTCCGGGAACTGCCGGACCGAGGCGAGCAGGGACGCGACCTCCGCCTCGGGCTCGGGAAAGCAGAACACCGGCAGGGCGAAGGTCGCCTCGGTGACGAAGACGTCGCAGGCGACCGGCTCGAATGGCGGGCAGGTCGGGTCGCGCCGGCGCTTGTAGTCGCCGGAGACCACCATGGTCAGTCCCTTCCAGCGCACCACCGCCTGGGCCGAGCCCAGCACGTGGCCGGCAGGGGCCAGGCTCACCTGCACCCCGTTGCGTTCGACCGTCTCGCCGTAGCGGAGCGGCTGCTCGCGGCCGGCGAAGCCGTCGCCGTAGCGGCAGCGCATGATGTCCAGGGTCTCGGGCGTGGCCAGCACCGCCCCGTGCCCGGCCCGCGCATGGTCGGAATGGCCGTGGGTGATCACCGCCCGGGCCACGGGGCGGACCGGATCGACATAGAAGTCGCCAGGGGCGCAGTAGAGCCCTTCGGGCTTGGGGCAGAGGAGCTGTTCGGGCCGGATCACGGATCCGAGATGGGGGCGGGGGCCGTGAACGCCAATTCCGCGCCTTCGATCGGATGCACCTGCAGCCGCACGCCGCCGGTGACGCGGGCGATCCGGACCGGCAGGCCCGGCGGCAGCACGTCCTCGCCGGCGTCCAGCTCGGCCGCCCACTCCGCGCCGTCGATCCAGACCCGACCGACGCCGTTGACGAATTCGCTGCTGGTGCGCCCGATGCGCCCGACCAGCCGCCCCGGCTGCGCAGGGCCTGGCGCCGGCTCGCGCCGTTTGCGGGACAGGGCGGGCGCCCTGCCGTCGGCCGCGGAGCCGACGCGGGCGAGTGCGACCAGCGAGGCGCAGACGATGGCGAAAACCGCAGCTTCGCCCAAGAGCCCGAGCCGCAGCCCCACAAGGCCGAAGGCGGCGACGACCGCCGAAGCGACGGCCGGCCACATCGGCAAGGCGGCGCCGGTCGCCAGGCTCATGGCGACGAAGACGCATCCCAGCGCGATCCAGACCCAGAAAGGATCCTGCAGATAGAGGGCTTCGAGCGCCGCCATTCCCCGACCGTCGGTTCAGCCGTCCACCACCCTAGCCCGTCGCGGAGGCGGCATTGCGGCGCCGTTTGTAAACAAGCTTTACGGGACGAGCTTCCGGCTCAACGCCTCCCCCCGGCGGGCGGTTTCACGCTCGGTGCGCGCGACGCGCGGGTCGCAGGCGGGATGCTCCGTCCTCTGACCGAGGAAGCCGGCGTTGAACCGCTCCACCAGCCGGCGCCGGAGCCCCTCGTCGAGAGCCTCCACCTCCATCAGCCGGTTCATGCGCTCGCGCCAGCCCTGGTCGCCCGGCGCGCAGGCCTGGCGCAGGGCGTGGGCCTCGCCCAGCACATAGGCGAGGTCCGCCATCGCCTGGGTCTGGTCGGGCGACCGGACGGACAGGGCGGCGGCCAGGGCCGCAGCCGCGATCATCCGAACCGCTCGGCCGCGAGGCGGATCACCCGCAGCGTCTCCGCCCACAGGCCGAGTCCGTCCAAGGCGTGCAGCGGATGGAAGGCCGCCTCGGCGGCATCGTCGCCGGCGCGGGGCGCGCCTGCGGTCCAGCGGGCCGCATAGTCGATGAGCACGTAATGCCGCTCCGGGACCGGGCCGTCTCCGAACAGGCCGTCCGCCACCTCGACCAGGCCCAGCAGCTCGGCCTCGACCCCCGTCTCCTCCATCAGTTCGCGCAGCGCCGCCTCGGCGGCCCGCTCGCCCCATTCGATCCGTCCGCCCGGCAGGCTCCAGTCGCCGGCCATCGGCGGGCGACCGCGGCGGATCAGCAGCACCTCGTTCCCGCGCAGGCAGATCACGCCCACGGCGGGGGTGGGGTGGGCGGCGGGGGCGGGGATCGGCGCGGCTTCGGTCATGGCCTGGGCAGGGTTGGGTCCGGGCAAGCGGGGCTGGGCCTGCTTGTTAACACGTTTGCGGCAAGCTGCAGGGGCTCGACACGCCGGCCGAGACGATCCGAAGACGACCATGCCGCTCGACCTGAAACCGCTCACGGCGCTGCGCTTCGCCGCCGCCATGTGGGTGGTCTGCCACCACTTCTGGCCGCACCTCCAGGGCGGCGGCGCGCCCGCCCTGGTCGGCCGCGGCTACCTGGGCGTGGAGATGTTCTTCGTCCTGTCGGGCTTCATCCTGAGCCACGTCTATCTGGAGAGCTTCGGCGAAGGGCGATTCCGCTACGGGGCCTTCCTGTGGGCCCGGATCGCGCGGATCTACCCGCTGCACCTGGCCGTGCTGGCCGGCCTCGGGGCGTTGGCCGCCGCGGCGGCCGCAGCCGGGATGCAGCTCAGCGGCGCCCTGGTCGACTGGCGCGCCCTGCCCGCCAACCTCCTGCTGCTGCACGCCTGGGGCCTGGCCCCGGCCTCGGCCTGGAACCATCCATCCTGGTCGATCTCGGCCGAGTGGTTCGCCTATCTGGCCTTCCCCGCCTTCGCCTGGGCGGCCTGGCGGCTGCGCGGACGGCCGAGCCTGGCGGTGATCGGCGCATTGATCCTGCTGTTCGGCGTCTTCGCCGCGTTCCGGGCCCTGGCCGGCTTCGACCTGTCGGAAGCCACTTTCCGCTGGGGGGCCCTGCGGATCGTTCCCTGCTTCGCCTACGGCTGCGCGCTCTGGCTGATGTGGCGGGGCCAGGCGATCGTCCGCCCCGGCGACGCGGCGCTCTGGTCCGCAGCCTTCGCCGCCCTGATCGTCGTGCTGGCCCAGATGGGCGCGCCCAACCCTGTGATGATCACGGCCTTCGGCGGGCTGATCCTGTCGCTCGCCAGCCTGACGTCGACCGGCTCGCGGCTGCTGTCCGGCCGCGTGGGCGTCTGGCTCGGCGAGATCAGCTACGCCGTCTACATGGTCTGCTTCCCCTGGCTGCTGGTCTACGGCAAGGCGATGGAGAAGCTGTTCGGCTTCGGCGAGGCCCTGCCGCTGGCCTGGTGGCTGCCGTTGCTCGTCGGCGTGGTCCCCCTGGCTGCGGTCATGCACCACCTGGTGGAGCGGCCGGCGCGGAGCTTCCTGCGGCGCTGGGCCGACCGCGGTTTCCCGATCGGCGGACGGGCGCTCACTCGTCCGGCATGACGATGTGCGGCGCCTCCGGGGGCCGTGTCTCGAACAGGCCGATGTCGAGCGGCTGCTGCGGCTGGAACGAGCGCATCGGCTGGTCGGCCAGGGCCCTGACCGCCTTCGGGTCCAGCGCCTCGCCGCCGGTGCGGCGGCGCACCGTCCGCGCCGGCTCTTGCGGGACCGGAACCGCCTGCGCGCCTCCGACGCGCCAATAGGACACCGAAAGCCGCCAGAGCGGGGCCTGGACCTTGGGGTCCGGCTGCGGCCAGCGGCGGCCGTCCTTGTTCACCGGCTCGACCGGGCGGCGGGCCTTGTGCTTCGGCGCAGCCGCGGCGACCGGGCGCAAGTCGCACCAGCGCGACTCCGGCGGCACTTGGCAGCGATGGCCGGGGCGGTCGTCGTCCAGCCGCCCGGCATAGGCGTCGAGCGCCGCCTCCCGCGTGGCGAAGGCCGGTCCCACCGCTTCGGTCACGAAATGCACCGCGCCGGCGGCCAGCGCCTCGGCCGAGCGCTCGCGCGCGGCGTAGCCCTTGGGCGCGTGAAGCGCGGCTTCGGCGTTTTCCGCGACGGGGAAGAGGACGCTCATCGCCGGAGATTTAGGCGCGGCGCCCGCAGGAGTCCAAGACGTGCGCTGTTCCGGGCTCGGGCGGCGCGGGCTAAGGAGGGGCCATGACCGACGCCCTTCTCGTGCACGGCTCCTGCCATGACCGCTTCGCCCCCGTCGCCGACGCCTTCCGCACCGCCCTGGCCGAGGGCGAGGAGCTGGGCGCCCGCTTCGCCCTGTCCGTCGAGGGCGAGATCGTCGTGGACCTGTGGGGCGGTTTCGCCGACCGCGCGCGCACCCGCCCCTTCGCCGACGACACCCTGACGCCGGTCTTCTCCACCACCAAGGCGGTGGCCTCGATCCTGGTCGCCCGGCTGGTCGACCAGGGCCGCATCGCCTACGACCAGCCGGTCGCCGAGGTCTGGCCGGAGTTCGCCGCCGCCGGCAAGGGCCAGGTCTCCATCGCCCAGGCCCTGTCGCACCAGGCCGGCCTTCCCGGCTTCGCCGAGCCGATGGATCCGGCGCTGTGGTTCGACTGGGAAGCGATCTGCGAAAAGCTCGCCGCCATGGCGCCGATGTGGCCGCCCGGGACGGCCAGCGGCTATCACCCCGTCACCTTCGGCTACATCGCGGGCGAGATCTTCCGCCGCGTGGACGGGCGGACCATGGGGACGGCGCTGCGCGAGGACCTGGCGAGCCCGTTCGGGCTCGACCTCTGGATCGGCCTGCCCGACGCCGAGCACGGCCGCGCCGCCGAGATGGAGCGGCCCAAGACCATGCCCGAGTTCGGCGAGATCAACGCGCCGCGCCGCGCGGCCTTCCTGACCCGCTGGGCCTCGCCCGGCGGGCGCGGCTCGGCGGAATGGCGGCGCGCCGAGATCCCCTCGGCGAACGGCCACGCCACAGCGCCGGCGCTGGCGCGGCTCGCCTCGGCGCTGGCCTGCGACGGCATGATCGACGGGCGCCGCATTCTCTCGCCGGAAACGATCGCGCAGGCGTCGCGCGAACGCATCGCCGGCGACGACCTGGTCCTGCCCTACCGCATGAGCTGGGGCGCGGGGTTCATGCGCAACGCGAGCTTGGGCATCTACGGCCCGAATCCGCAGAGCTTCGGCCATTCCGGCTGGGGCGGCTCCTGCGCCTTCGCCGATCCGGAGCGCGGGATCGCAGCGGCCTATGTGATGAACCGCCAATCCTCCCTGCTGCTCGGCGATCCCCGCGCGCAGCGGCTGGTCAACGCGGCGTACGGCTGCCTTTAGGCCTCTCCCCCGTCATCGCCGGGCTTGTCCGGGCGACCCAAGCGACGGCGCAGAAGGGCAGGTGCGGCTTGGGGGCCCCGGATCGCTGCGCGACCGGAGGATGGCGAACGAGGGATCGTGGCCGCCAGCGATTGCTCCCTGGGCTGAGCGCCTGTAAGGCGGGCCGAGATCGGGGCCAGCCGCACGCGGAAAAGGGGGAGCCATTGGCGCAACATCGCCCGTCCCTCTCCTTCCGCCGGGCCCTGCTGATCCCCCGCGCGGCGGCGCCGAACCTGTGGGACGTGGTGGTGTTCGCCCTGGTGATCGGCGCACTTGTGCTGATCGCCTTCGCCGGGCGCGAGACCCTGGAGCCGCTGGACACGGCGATCTCGCCGATCTCGCTCGATCCGGCCGCCCTGCCGCACTACGCGCTGCGCACGACCTTGCGGATGCTCGCGGCCATGGCCGCGTCGCTGTTGTTCACCTTCGCCTTCGGGGCGCTGGCGGCCAAGAGCCGGCGGGCCGAGATCGTGCTGATCCCGCTGCTGGACGTGCTGCAGTCGGTGCCGGTGCTGGGCTTCCTGTCCTTCACCGTCACCGGCTTCATGGCGTTGTTTCCGGGGCAGGTGCTGGGGCTGGAGCTGGCGGCCATCTTCGCCATCTTCACCAGCCAAGCCTGGAACATGGCCTACAGTTTCTACCACTCCACCCGCACCATTCCCCGCGACCTGCGGGACCTGTCGGATTCCATGCGGCTGGGCGCCTGGCGCCGCTTCTGGACGCTGGAGGCGCCCTACGCCGCTCCCGGCCTGATCTGGAACGCCATGATCTCGATGTCGGGGGCCTGGTTCTTCGTGGTGGCGTCCGAGGCGATCTCGGTCGGCCAGGTCACCGTGTCCCTGCCCGGCGTCGGTTCCTATGTGGCCACCGCGATCCTGCAGCACGACCTGCGCGCGGTGGGCTGGGCGGTGCTGACCATGGC
>Ga0164243_10002371_pt1 | contig 31175 bp, 32 predicted proteins | sample OricompcompostOP_FD_108781 | JGI IMG/M metagenome (GOLD analysis project Ga0164243, IMG submission 108781) | Organic Plus compost microbial communities from Emeryville, California, USA - Original compost - Organic plus compost (OP) | ecosystem: Engineered > Solid waste > Mixed feedstock >... | reverse complement strand
GACACCCGGCTCGACGACGTCGACGGCACGGCAGTGTCCGCGACGGAGCTCAACCGCTGGATCCGCGCCTGCCGGTCGCGTCGCATCCTGCTCATCCTCGACTGCTGCTACAGCGGCGCGTTCGGTCGCGGGATGCTCGCCAAGACCGGCGACGCCGTCCACGTGCAGGAGAACTTCACCGGTCGCGGACTCGCGATCATCACCGCCACCACCGCGATCGAATACGCCTTCGAGGGCACCGCGTTGCGCGAAGGCGAGCCCGGTGAGAACGCCACATCCACGTTCACCGCGGCGCTGATCCACGGCCTGGACACGGGCGAGGCCGACGACAACCTCGACCAGCGCATCACCCTCGACGAGCTGTACTACTACGTCTTCGACGTCGTGCGCGAAGCCAATCCGGACCAGACGCCGTGCTGGTGGCTGATCGGCGGGCAGGGCAGTTTCCTCGTCGCCGCAAGGCGTCCCGGCACCACGGCACGGCGCGCGCACACCGCACCCGCCACCCCGGCTGTCACGCTCAAACCCGACCGCGGCGCGCTCGCCGTGACGATTCCGGCCATGGTGGCCGGCGGCGCGGTGATCTGGGCCGGGCTCGCAGCGTTCCCCAGCGGGCACCTGTGGTCGCTGGCCGTGCTGGGTGTGCTGCTGGTGCTGGCCGCGATCGCACACACGGTGACGGCCATCGCGGGCCGCACATATCTGGAAGACCGCGGCATCCGGGTGTCACTGCTGCGTTCGCGTACCGTGTGGTGGCCCTCGATCCTGGCCGTGGAAACGCGATTCGGGCTGTTCGGACGGACACTCGCGGTGCATCGCGGCGATCACCCCCGGCTGCCCCGGCTCCCGTTGCCCGCACCCAGCCGCGCGTGGACGAGCGGGCGCCGGAAAGCCTGGACGAGCGCACTCGACGCGATCCGCGACCACAGTGTGCGCCGCGGTTCGCCCACGGTCGTGGTCAACCGCCGCTGGGCCGGGGCACCGCTGCGCGCCGTTCCCGTGCTCGCGATCGCCGCGGTCGTGCTCGTCGGCGCGGACCGGCCGTGGACCTGGGAGGGCGTGATCGCGAGCGGCCCGCCCGATGCCTGCCAGGCTTTCGACGAGGGCACCGCGTCCGCCGTCGCGGGCATCGACGACGACATCTCCGCGGTCTTCCTGAAGCTGCTGAACGGGCCGATCCCAACGGCAGACCAGACGGGCAGCTCGTGTCAGTGGTCGGTCACGCAGGTCGCACTGCAGGGATATGTCCGGCTCGGCTACAGCCTTTCGCAGCCGACGCTCGGCAGTTCGGCGCACGCGGCGGCCCACGACCAGCTCGCCGAGTACGAAGCCGAGGACGCCAAGCACGCGAACATCCACACCGAAGGCACCGGCTACTGGACGCAGTACGACAACCATGGCACGGTGCGGTTGCTGTGCGGCAACGTGATCACCACCGTGGAGCGCGAGTACCAGACCACCGCCGGCGATGTGACCGACCGGCTGCTGCCCGCCGCGCGAGCCGCGGTCGCCAAGCTCACGGAGCAGGTGCCGGGGCTCTGTTAGTCGATCCGCCGCAACTGCTCGCGGAACTCCTGCGCCCGCTTGACGTAACTGTCCACCACGTTCTGGATCTGCTCGGGGCCGAAGGACTTGTTCGGCCGCACCTTCGCCGGAACACCGAGCGCGATGTGGCCCGGCGGGACGTGCGAACGGTACGACAGCACGGCGCCCGCGCCGACCATGCCGCCGTCCTCGATCAGGGTTCCGTTCAGCACCACCGAACCCGACGCGATCAGGCAGCCCGTCCCGATCTTCGCGCCCTCGACGTGCACCTGGTGGCCGATCGCCGAACCTGGACCGAGGATCGTGGGCTCGGTGGCGGTCGTGTGCAGCACACAACCGTCCTGCACGTTGGAGCGCTCGCCGATCTCGATGTAGCCGTGGTCCCCGCGCAGCACCGTCTGTGGCCACACCGACGCGTACGCGCCGATCCGCACGTCCCCGATCACCGTCGCATCCGGATGCACATACGCCTGCGGATGAATCCGGGGCTCGCGATCCCCCAGGGCATAAATCGCCACGACGGCTCCTATCGCTCAAAGGTCCGGACGCAGCGGCGCGACGCAGGAGCGCCGCGCAGGAGGACCGCTTGGGTGCGGAACCCCGCACAACACTGCGAACTCACTTCCCATGCGATTGGATCACGACCATGCTCGGCCGGATAGTCCTCGCCGCCGTGACGCTCGCGGCATCGCTCATCTGGCCGTCGGGCCCCAGCGACGACCTGCGCAACGGCCTCGCCGTCACCCCGCCGATGGGCTGGAACAGCTGGAACCAGGTCGGCTGCGACGGCCTGACCGAACAGGTCGTCCGCGACGCCGCGGACACCCTCGTGCGCACCGGGATGCGCGACGCCGGGTACCGCTATGTCGTGGTCGACGACTGCTGGCAGGCCCTCACCCGCGCCGCGGACGGCTCGCTCGAGCCCAATCCGGACCGGTTCCCGCACGGCATCGCCGCACTCGCCGACTACGTGCACTCCCGCGGCCTGCTGTTCGGGATCTACGCGGTGCCCGGCAGCGGCACCTGCGCGATGTACAACAGCGGTTATCCCGCAACGGGAATCGGCTCGCTCGGGCACGAGGAGCAGGACGCGCGAACCTTCGCGGCCTGGGGCGTGGACTTCCTCAAGTACGACTGGTGTTACGCCGACACCCACGACGGCCTCGACGAACAGGCAGCGTTCGCGAAGATGCGTGACGCGCTCGAACGGACCGGCCGCCCGATCCTGTACTCGATCTCCGAATACGGCGCCCAGCAACCATGGAACTGGGGCCGGGGCGTGGCGAACATGTGGCGCACTACCAACGACCTGAGCGCGAACTGGGACTCCGTCACCTCGACCATCGACCAGCAGGCGAACATTCCCACCGGCAGTCCCGGCGCCTGGAACGACCCCGACATGCTGCAGGTCGGCAACGGCACGCTCACCCCGGACGAGTCCCGCGCGCATTTCAGCATGTGGGCGATCCTCAACGCGCCGCTGTTCGTGGGCACCGCACCGTCCACTGAGGACCTGGTGACGCTGGAGAACCGCGAGGTCATCGCCGTCGACCAGGACTTCGCGGGCACCCAGGGCAAGCGGCTCACCACCGCCGGGAACACCGAGGTGTGGGGAAAACCGTTGTCCGGCGGTGGTTACGCGGTCGTCCTGCTCAACCGCGGCGACGCACCCGCCACGATGTCCGCGGACATTCCCGGCAACTGGCAGGTGCGGGATCTGTGGCTGCACAAGGACGTGCCGGACACGCGCGCGACGGTGCCCGCGCACGGCGCCGTCATGCTCCGGCTGACTCCGGCGTGACGTCCTTGGCGAAACAGACGCTCAGCGCTGTTCCTTTGTAGACACCGAACTGCGGGATCTCCGCGTACCCCGACGATCGGTACAGCGCCATCGCCTCGGGCTGGTTCAGCCCGGTCTCCAGCACCATCCGCCGGTGCCCCGCCTGCGCCGCTGATCGCTCCAATTCCGCCAGCACCTCGCGCGCGAAACCCTTGCCCCGCGCGGATTTCACGACGAACATGCGCTTGATCTCCGCACCGGCGGGGTTCTCGCGCGCACGCCAGCCGCCGCAGGCGACAGGTTCTTCGCCGACGTAGCCGACGAAGAACAAGCCATGCGGTGGCGCGAACTCGGCGGGTTCGACGGGCGTCTGGTCCTCGTCGCCGTAACGAACCACGTACTCCTGCTGCACCTCATCGATCAGTTTGGCCGAATCGGGATGGTCGAACGGCATCACGCGCAGGTCCATCACCGCCAGTGCTCCCAGCCCTTCTCGCCCTCATACGGGCCGCCGTCCACGGTGAGCCCCGAATCCGGCATCGTCACCGCACCGATCCGGCGCCAGCCCGCCGGCAGCTCGACGAAGGACGGGAAGGTGGCCGCGAGCGCGTGGTCCTCACCGCCGGTGAGCACCCAGTGCAACGGATCGCCACCGAGCGCGGTCGACACGTCGACCAGGCGCTGCGGCACCTCCAGCAGTTCGGTGCGCACGTCGATGCCGACATTCGAGGCCGCCACGATGTGCCCGAGATCGGCCAGCAGCCCGTCGGACACGTCGATCATGGCCGTCGCGCCGGCGTCGGCCGCGGCCGGACCGGCGGCGTAGTCCGGTTCCGGGTAGCGCTGCGCGTTGACGGCGCCGACCGGCGAGCGGAACCCGCGATGCAGCACGGCGAGCCCGGCGGCGGCCCAGCCGAGCCTGCCGCAGACCGCGACGATGTCACCCGGGCGCGCGCCGGACCGCGTGACCGGCGCGCGGCCGCGCAGATCACCCAGCGCGGTGATGCTGATCACCAGCTGGTCGGCGCGCACGGTGTCCCCGCCGACGAGTCCCGCACCCGCGCGGCCCGCCTCGGCCCACATGCCGTCGGCCAGTTCCTTGATCAGCTTCGCCGGGGTGTCGCCGGGGCAGGCCAGCCCCACGAGCACCGAGGTCGGTTCCGCGCCCATGGCCGCGATATCGGCCAGGTTGACCGCGACCGCCTTGCGCCCGACCTGTTCCGGGGTGGACCAGTCGAGCCGGAAATGCACGCCCTGCACCAGGACGTCGGTGCTCGCGGCGACCCGGCCGTCGGGCGCCGCGACGATCGCCGCGTCGTCGCCGGGACCGAGCAGCGTGCTCGCGGGTTGTCTTCGGTTCTCGGTCACGGCACGGATCAAGCCGAACTCACCCAGTTCGGCGACGGAACCGGCCTCCGGCACGTTCTGTGACGACACGCGCTACCTCCGTCCCTCGTACGTTGGAATGTCTGATCACCTATCGTCTAGCGGTTGAGGTAGGTTGCTTCCACGTTCCTACCTTGAGTGCGATGAAGAAGACGAAGGGGCGCGCCGTGGTTCACGCATACATCCTGATCCAGACCGAAGTCGGCAAGGCCGCCGCGGTCGCTGGTGAGATCGCGGGCATTCCCGGCGTCACTTCGTCCGAGGACGTCACGGGCCCCTACGACGTCATCGTGCGCGCCGAGGCGGAGACCGTCGACCAGCTCGGCCAGCTCGTGGTCGCGAAGGTGCAGGGCGTCGAGGGCATCACCCGCACGCTGACCTGCCCGGTCGTGCATCTGTAACCCGTGCCGGACTCCGATTCGACGGGCGCGCCGCCGCGACGCCTGATACTGCTGGCCGCGGTGCTGGCGGTCGCGCTCGCGGCGGCGGTCGCCGTGGTCAGCCTGGTGTCGCAGTCGGGGGACGACGAGGGCTCGGGCCAGCTCGCGCTGGTCCCGGTGCCGGCTCCGCAGGCGAGCTCGGCCGCCTGCGCGACTCTCATCCCGGCACTGCCCGCGCAGCTGATCTCCAACGGCGCGACACTCGACCGCCGTCAGCTCGCGGCGCCCGCCCCGGAGGCGACGGTCGCGTGGGGACAGCCGGACGTCATCGTGCTGCGCTGCGGGCTGGAGAAGCCCCCGGAGCTGACGCCGACGGCGCAGCTGCGGGTGGTCTCGGGCGTGCAGTGGCTCCCGGTGGAAGGCGAGGGCTCCTCGACCTGGTACGTGGTCGACCGCGAGGTCTACGTCGGGCTCACCGTGCCGGACACGGCCGGAACCGGCCCCCTGCAACAGGTTTCGGACACCGTCGCCGCCAAACTCCCCGCCGTCCCCCTCCGCTTCTGACCCCGCGAGTCGCACGCTCCGCGCGCCCGAGTCGAGCATTCCGCGCGCCTGAGTCGCACGTTCCGCGCGCCCGAGTCGCACGTTCCGCGCGCCCGAGTCGCACGCTCCGCGCGCCCGAGTCGAGCATTCCGCGCGCCCGAGTCGCACGCTCCGCGCGCCCGCGTCGAGCATTCCGCGCGGCCGTATGTCAGTGGGGCTCCGTACGCACGGAAGACCGTACTCGGGCACGGGGAAGACCGGACTCGAACGCTCGCAAAGCTCGACTCGGGCACGGGGAAGGCCCGACTCGAACGCTCGGAAAGCTCGACTCGGGCGGCCGGAAGGGGCGACTCGCGATGGGGTCAGCGGAGGCCGACGCCGCGGGCGAGGGCGGTGTCCACCAGGGTGGTGAGGAGGGTGCGGTAGTCGACGCCCGTGACGGCCCACATCTTCGGGTAGGCCGAGGTCGTGGTGAAGCCGGGCATCGTGTTGACCTCGTTGATCGTCAGCTCGCCGTCGGCGCCCACGAAGAAGTCGACGCGCGCCAGGCCCTGGCAGTCCAGCGCCTGGAAGGCCTTCACGGCCATCGCGCGCAGACGTTCGGTGACCGCGTCGTCCAGTTTCGCCGGGATGTCGAGTTCGGCGTCCTCACCGAGGTACTTGGTCTCGAAGTCGTACCAGGAGTCCTCGGCCAGCACCCGGATCTCCGCGGGCAGCGATGCCTCGACCCGGCCGTCCGGGAACTCCAGCACACCGCATTCGACCTCGCGGCCGGTCACCGCGGCCTCGATGAGCACCTTCGGATCGGTCTGCCTGGCGAGCGCGATCGCGTCGTCGAGCTGGCCCCAGTCGGTGACCTTGGTGATGCCGATGGAGGATCCGGCACGCGAGGGCTTCACGAACACCGGCAGCCCGAGCCGGTCCCGGTCCGCCTGGTCCAGAGTGGACTGACCGCGGCGCAGCGCGACGTAGTTGCCGACCGGAAGTCCTTCCGCGGCAAGGAGTTTCTTCGCGTACTCCTTGTCCATCGCGGCGGCGCTGGCGAGTACACCGGCACCGACGTAAGGGATCTCGGCCAGCTCCAGCAGCCCCTGGATGGTGCCGTCCTCACCGAAGGCACCGTGCAGCACGGGGAACACGACGTCGACGCCGCCGAGCGCCTCGGTGCCCGAGTCGATGCCCACCAGCTCGTGCCGGGTCGGGTCGCCGGCCAGCACCAGAGCCTTGCCCTCGCTCACCGACGGCAGCTCGCGGCCGCGGATCTCGAGCGCCGCGGGATCGGACGTGCCCAGCACCCAGCCGCCTTCGCGGGTGATGCCGATCGGCACGACCTCGAACCGGTCGGGATCGAGGTTGGCCAGCACGCTGCCCGCCGAAACGCAGGAAATGGTGTGTTCGGTGCTCCGGCCACCGAAAACGACGGCCACCCGGATCTTGCGCGAGCTGCTCATGGGGCGTCACCCTACCGGGCTCTTGCCACTTCGACGTCAGCGCAGTAATTCGACGAGGACATCGAGCGAGTCGCGCAGCGCCTCCCGCGAACAGCCCGCGTAGCCGATGGCGGCCCCGAACGCGCTGGGCGGGCCGGCGAAATGCCTGGCCAGGCCGTCGAGCACGATGCCGCGACGTGCCGCGGCGGCCAGCCGGGCCCGTTCGTCGGCGGCGGAACCGAACGGCACCACCAGATGCGCGCCCGCGTCGTCGCCCAGCACGGGCACGTCCGCGGCCCGCAGCGCACCGACCAGCAGTGCCCGCCGTTCGGACAGCTCGCGGCGCAGTTTCCGCATGTGGCGGCCGAGATCACCGTGCCGGGCCAGCTCGATCAGCACGCGCTGTCCCGCGGGCGAGGGCCGGGTGCCGGTGCGGTCACGGTAGGCGAGTACGGCCGAGGCGACCGCGGGCGGCGCGACCATCCAGCCCGCGCCCAGCGTCGGGGTGAGGATCTTGCTCGTCGTGCCGAGGTGCACTACGACGTCGGCGGCCAGCGCGGCGAGCAGCGGCAGCGGCGCGACGTCGAAGCGCAGCTCACCGTCGTAGTCGTCCTCGATGACGAGCATGCCCTCGTCGCGCGCCCGTTCCACCAGTTCGACGCGCCGCGCGGCACTCATCCGGCTGCCCATCGGGTACTGGTGCGCGGGCGAGCAGTAGACCGCGCGGACCCCGGCGGGCACGGCGTCCGGCCGAAGCCCCTCGCCGTCCACCGGCACCCCCACCACACGCACGCCCGCGGCCAGCAATGCCTGCACCGCTCGCTGATATCCCGGTTCCTCGACCGCGACGGTCTCCCCCGGCGAGAACACCGCGCCCGCCAGTTCCACGACGGCCGCCGTCGTCCCGCCGGTCGCGAGCACCGAGCCGGTGCCGACGAGAAGTCCGCGGTGCCGCAACAAATGTTCGGCGATGGCTGCCCGGTAGTCCGGCAGTCCCGCGCGGTGCGCCCGTGACTGCGGTGGCGCGTCGGCGGCCGCGCGCCAGGCCCGCCGCCACGCGGCGCGGTCCAGACCAGCCGCCCACGGCGTGCCCGGCGTTAGGTCGAGGACGTCCTCGGACTCGGACACCTCGCCGGGAACGGTGCGGTGAATCGGCCGGTCGCTGGGCGGTGATGTGGTGACGTAGGTACCGGAACCGTGCTTGCCCGCGATCCAGCCCTCGGCGTGCAGTTGTTCGTACGCCGCGGACGTGACCGTGCGACTCACGCCGAGCCGGGCCGCGAGTGCGCGGGTGGACGGCAGCCGGTCGCCGCCGCGCAGATGCCCGGTGGCCGCGGACTCACGCAAGGCGTCCGCCAGCTGCACCGCAAGCGGGACGGAAGACTCGCGGTCGAGCGTGACGGGCAGCGCCGTGCCGGAGTGCGCCACGGGAACCTCACAAAGTGGCCTGCTAAAATACGTTGATAGTGGCCATTCTACAGGTCCACTGGATGCGGCACGCTCGATGCCATGACCACGCTCTCGCCCACCCCGCGCAGCACCCTGACCCGCAAGAAGAACCGGGCCGCGACCGACCGGCAGGCGCTGTACGACGTGCTCGACGCGGCCTTGATCTGCCACCTCGGGCTCGTGCTGCACGGTTCGCCCGTGGTCCTGCCTACCGGATACGGGCGCGACGGCGACACTGTTTATTTCCACGGTTCCACCGGCTCCGGCAATCTGCGCGCGGCGGCCGAGGGCATCGACGTGTGTCTCACCGTGACGCTGCTGGACGGAATCGTCTACGCGCGGTCACTGAACAACCACTCGATGAACTACCGCTGCGCCGTCGTGCACGGCAACCGCTGCGCCGTCGTGCACGGCAACGCCAAGCGCGTCGACTCACCCGAGGAAAAGACGCACGGGCTCAAGGTCGTCACCGAGCACCTTGCCCCCGGTTCGTGGGACTACGCGCGCGGGGTCACCGCGAAGGAACTCGCGAGCGTCGTGGTGCTCTCCCTCGATCTCGCCGAGGCGTCGGTCAAGATCCGCGCGGGCGAGCCCGGCGAGGAACCGGAGGACGAGCACGCCGACCACATCTGGGCCGGCGTGGTACCGGTCCAGACCACTTTCGGCGCGCCGGTGACGGCGAGCTACGTTCCCGGCGGATTCGCCGTGCCGGGCCACATCACTCGCGCACGGGGCCGGTGACCGGGTCGAGGTGGTACGGGCGCATCGCCCGCCCGCCGGCGCGGTAGACGTGGATGCTGATCGCGGGATCCGGTCCCTCGTTGCGAACCTGGTGCACGTAACCAGGACCGAAAACGCGGGACTGGCCCGCGGCCAGCGCGTGCAGTTCGGTGACCGCGCGGCCGTCCGGCGCGCGGCGTGCCACCGTCTCGGTGAGCCTGCCGCTCACGACGGTGAACGCGCCCGTGGACGCGGCGTGGTCGTGCAGATCGGTGTGCTGGCCGGGCAGCCAGCCCATCAGCCAGATCTCCTGCTCCTCGTCGCGCGTGATGAGCGTGAAGAACCGCTGGTCGGGGTCGTAGCGAAGCAGGTCGCGCCAGCGTTCGCGGTCGGCGGCGTATTCGAGCGCGACGCGGACCGGGTGGCGCAGGACGGGCTTTTCGGCAAGAGCGATGCTGTTGTCCGGAACGGCGAACATGGATACAGGTGTCCTTGGAAAAGAAGAGGAAAGGGTTGCCGGGCTGGGGTAGATCGACTACCGACAACAGCAAGGACACGGCACGCAGGCGATCCGGCGCAGGCTCAACTCGCCTCGCCGTTCCGGGATGCCACGCGTGAACATGGCGCCAAGCGAACCAGGCACCGTGAGATCAAGTCAACTCGATCCCACCAAATGGGCTCAGGACCACTCGTGCTTCTGCTGGCGGCCGAGCAGCTCCGCACCGATCCGGCGTGGATCGCCACCCTCGTGGCACACGCGATGCATCGCGTCGGTGAGCGGCATGTCCACGCCGTGGTTCCGCGCCAGTGCCCGGATCGACGTGCATGACATCACCCCCTCGGCGACCTGACCGCCGGCCGCGTCCTGCGCCTGGGCCACCGTCTCGCCGCGGCCGAGCCGCTCGCCGAAGGTCCGGTTGCGTGACAGCGGCGAGGAACATGTCGCGACGAGATCGCCCACCCCGGCCAGCCCGGCGAAGGTGAGCGGATCCGCGCCGAGTTTCGCGCCGAGCCTGGCCATTTCCGCGAGCCCACGGGTGATCAGCGTGGCCGCCGTGTTGGCGCCGTAGCCCATGCCGGCCGCCATCCCGCACGCCAGCGCGATGACGTTCTTGCACGCGCCGCCCAGTTCGCAGCCGATGACATCGGTGTTGGTGTAGGGGCGGAAGTACGGCGTGGAACTCGCCCGCTGCACGGCGACCGCGCGTTCGTGGTCGGCGCACGCGAGTACGGCCGCCGCGGGCTGTTCGGCGGCGATCTCGCGCGCGAGGTTCGGCCCGGACACCACGACGATCTCCTGCTGCGGCCGCTGGCTGATCTCGGAGATCACCTCGCTCATCCGCTTGAGCGTGCCGAGTTCCACCCCCTTGGCCAGGCTCACCAGAATCGCCTCGTGCGGCAGGAGGTCACGCCAGCCGGACAGGTTCGCGCGCAGGCTCTGGCTGGGCACCGCGAACACGACCGCGTCGGCTCCCTCTAGCGCCTCGGCGGCATCGGCGGTCGCGGAAATGTTCGGCGGCAACGTGATTCCCGGCAGGTAACCGCTGTTGCCGTGCCCGTCGCGGATCGCGGCGGCGACGTCGGCACGGCGGGCCCACATCGTCACGTCCCGGCCCGCGTCGCCGAGGACCTTGGCGAAGGCGGTCCCCCACGAACCCGCGCCGAGCACGGTGATGCGCTGGATGTCCATCACTCGCCGTCCGCCGGCTCCGGCTTCTTCGCGGGCGGCTGCTCGCCCCTGATCTCGGCGAGCAGTTCGGTGACCCTGGCCATCATCAGCTCGGTCACCTCACGCAGCACCGCCGCGGTCTGTTCCTTGCCGCGGTAGGCGGACAGGTCGATCGGCTCGCCGGCCTTGTGCGTCACCGTGGTGCGTGGGAACAACCGCACCTTCTTGTTGTAGAAGTCCAGGACGTTGTTGGTGCCCCACCGCGCGATGGGGATCACCGGCACGTCGCCGGTGAGCGCGAGCCGCGCCGCACCGGTGAAGGAACGCTTCGGCCAGCCTTGCGGATCCCGCGTGATCGTGCCCTCCGGGTAGATCACCACGACCTTGCCGTCCCGCAGCGCCTGGTGCGCGTCCCGCAGGCTGTCGCCCGCGCTGCTGGAACCGCGGTAGACCGGGATGCTGCCGGCACCGAGGAAGATCTTGCCGAAAACCGGCGTGCTCGCCAGGCTCGCCTTGCCGAGGAACCGCGGCACCCGCTTGTGCCGGTGCACGAAAACCGCGTCCACGGCCGGGTCCATGTGCGAGACGTGGTTCATCACCAGCAGGGCGCCGCCCTCCAGCGGAATGCGGTCGCCGCCGTCGTCGACCCGCTTGCTCATCCAGCTGACGGGATAGAACAGAGCGGCGGCGACTCCGACCCAGAACCCGCCCTTCTCACGACCGGCCAAGGCATCCTCCTGTGGTCTCCGTTGCCTCCCGCTGATCCTAGGGGGCGCGATCAGGAAAGATGGGGGCGTGCCCGCACCGGTCGATCTGGTCGTCCCGCTCAAGCCGCCGCACGCCGGCAAGTCCCGGCTGCGCGGGGCGGTGGACGAGCCTGCCCATCCGGCGCTGGTGCTCGCGCTCGCCGCGGACACGCTCGCCGCGGCCGTGCCCGCGGTGCGCCGGGTGCTCGTGGTCGCGAGCGATCCCGCCGCAGTGGCGGGGCTCAAGGAATTCGGCGTCGACGTGGTCACCGACGACGGCGCGCCCGATCTCAACGCCGCCTTGCGGAAAGGCGAACGGCTGCTGCGCGCGGAAGACGCCGGGTCGGTGATCGGCGCACTACAGGCCGATCTCCCTGCCCTGCGCACGGACGAATTCGCCGCGGCGCTGGCGGAGGCGGACGGCGGGCGCGCGTTCGCCGCGGACTGGGACGGGACCGGCACCACGCTGCTGTTGTCGGCGCCCGGCGGCCGGCTCGACCCGCGCTTCGGTGCCGGCTCGGCGCGGGCCCACCGGGATTCCGGAGCCGTACCGCTGCGGCTGGCCGCGCCGACACTGCGCCGCGACGTGGACACCCCGGCCGATCTGGCGCACGCGCGGCGGCTCGGGCTCGGCGAACGGACCACGGCACTGCTGGACCAGGGGCGCGCGGCGTGAACATCACGGGTCCGCTCGGCCAACTTCTGCGAACCGTCGTGCGGACGGGCGGCGAGTTGCTGAATGCGACGATGGGCGTAACAGCATTTCCCGCAGAAGTAAGGAACAATGCTGGTGTGAGCAGCGACGAGACCTTTCCACGGGACATCACGGACACGACTGATCGTGCGCCGGGCAACGGCACGGCGAGCGGGCCCCGGTTCCGCGCCGTACCCTCGGCGCCGCCCGCGGTCACCGCGCCGGCGCCGGTCGCCGCATCCGAGTCACTGCCGGACGATCGCTACTTCAACCGCGAGCTGTCCTGGCAGGATTTCAACGCGCGGGTGCTCGCGCTCGCCGAGGACGCGTCGCAGCCCCTGCTCGAACGCGCCAAGTTCCTGGCGATCTTCGCGTCCAATTTGGATGAGTTCTACATGGTCCGGGTCGCCGGGCTGAAGCGGCGGGACGAGACCGGCCTCCCGGTACGCAGCGCGGACGGGCTCACCCCGCGCGAGCAGCTGGCCTACATCGCCAAGCGCAACCAGGATCTCGTCGAACGCCACACCCTCGCCTTCGAGGAGCACGTGCGGCCGCAGCTGGCCGAGCACGACATCCGGATCGTGACGTGGGCCGACCTCGACACCCACGAGCAGCTGCGGCTGTCGAACTACTTCAGCGAGCAGATCTTCCCCGTGCTCACACCGCTCGCCGTCGACCCCGCGCACCCGTTCCCCTACATCTCCGGGCTCTCGCTCAACCTCGCCGTCACCGTGCGCGATCCGGAGGAGGGCACCGAACGCTTCGCCCGCGTGAAGGTGCCGAACAACGTGCCCCGGCTCATTCGCGTGGAGCAGCAACGGGAGAGCCGCACCGCGACGTTCCTCCCGCTGGAGGAGCTCATCGCGTCGCATCTGGGTGAGTTGTTCACCGGCATGGAGGTCACCGAGCACCACATCTTCCGGGTCACCCGCAACGCCGACTTCGAGGTCGAGGAGGACCGCGACGAGGATCTGCTGCAGGCGCTGGAGCGTGAGCTCGCGCAGCGGCGGTTCGGTCCCCCGGTGCGGCTGGAGGTCGCGCAGGACATGAGCGAGCACATGCTCGAACTGCTGCTGCGGGAGCTCGACGTCGATCCTCACGACGTGGTCGAGGTGCCGGGGCTGCTCGATCTGACCTGCCTGTTCCAGCTGTCCGGTTTGGACAGGAAGGAACTCAAGGACCGCCCTTTCGTGCCGGCGACGCATCCGGCGTTCGGTGAGCGCGAGACACCGAAGAGCGTGTTCGCCATGCTGCGTGAGAACGACGTGCTGGTGCACCACCCGTACGACTCGTTCTCCACGAGTGTGCAACGTTTCATCGAACAGGCGGCACACGACGACAAGGTGCTCGCGATCAAGCAGACGCTGTACCGCACCTCGGGTGACTCGCCGATCGTGAACGCGCTCATCGACGCGGCCGAGGCTGGCAAGCAGGTCGTCGCGCTCGTGGAGATCAAGGCGCGCTTCGACGAGGAGGCCAACATCACCTGGGCGCGCACGCTGGAACGCGCCGGCGTGCATGTGGTCTACGGGCTCGTGGGCCTGAAAACGCACTGCAAGGTGTCGATGGTGGTGCGGCAGGAGGGTTCGACCATCCGCCGCTACTGCCACATCGGCACCGGCAACTACAACCCGAAGACCGCGCGGCTGTACGAGGACCTCGGTCTGCTCACCGCCGATCCGGCGATCGGCGCGGACCTGACGGATCTGTTCAACGTCCTCACCGGTTACTCGCGCCAGGAGACCTACCGCAACATCCTCACCTCCCCCAACGGGATCCGGCGCGGCATCCTGCGCATGATCGCCGAGGAGATCGAGCACGCGCAGGCGGGCAAGCCCGTCGGCATCCGGCTCAAGGTCAACTCGCTGGTGGACGAGCAGGTTATCGACGCCCTTTACCGCGCCTCGCAGCAAGGCGTGCCGGTCGACGTGGTGGTGCGCGGGATCTGCGCGCTCAAGCCGGGAGTGCCGGGGCTGAGCGACAACATCCACGTCCGCTCGATCCTCGGCAGATTCCTGGAGCATTCGCGCGTCTTCCACTTCCAGGCGGGCGGCACGCACTGGATCGGGAGCGCGGACATGATGCACCGCAACCTCGACCGCCGGATCGAGGCGCTGGTGTGCGTGAAGGACCCGAAGCTGACGGCGCAACTGGACGAGGTGCTCGATTCGGCACTGGATCCGGCCACCCGCTGCTGGGTGCTCACATCGTCGGGAGAATGGTCGCCCTCGCCTTCGGACGATTCCGAGGTGCGCGACCATCAGGTGGAACTGTTGAAGCGGCACGGGGCGACTGGGTGAGTTCGGGTTCGATCGTTCGCGCGGCCGGGGCCGTGCTGTGGCGGGATGGCGGAGACGGCGTGGAGGTCGCCGTGGTGCACCGGCCGCGGTACGACGACTGGTCGCTGCCGAAGGGAAAGCTGGATCCTGGCGAGACGATGCCCGGCACGGCGGTGCGGGAACTGCGTGAGGAGACCGGGTACCGGGCGGTGCTGGGCCGGCACCTGAAAACGGTGCGCTATCAGGTTTCCGCCGGGCCGAAGGTCGTCGAGTACTACAGCGCGGCCGCGATGTCCGGTGCCTTCACGCCGGGCGACGAGGTGGACGAGCTGCGCTGGCTGCCCGTCCGGGACGCGCGGAAGCTGCTGAGCTATCCGGCGGACGGCGAGGTGCTGGACGCGTTCGAGGCTCTGCCGTCGACGCTGAGCACGCTTCTGCTCGTGCGGCATGCCAAGGCGGGCAAGCGGGAGGAATGGACCGGAGACGACGATCTGCGGCCGCTTTCGCCTGCCGGACTGAGGCAGGCGGCGGCGGTGCGCGCGTTCGTGCCGTTGTTCGGCGGCAACCGGGTCTACGCGGCGCCGCGGCTGCGGTGTGTCCAGACCGTGCAGGGTGTCGCGGACGATCTCGGGGTGGAGTCGCACCAGGAGCCGTTGCTGGCGGAGGAAGGTTACTGGCGGGACCCGGCCAGGAGTTCGGCGCGGCTGCTCGCCATCGTCGCCGCCGGTGGCACGCCCGTGGTGTGCAGCCAGGGCGGCGTGATTCCCGATCTGGTGGCCTGGTTGGCTGAGCAGTCCGGGGTGGCGCTGCCCGAGCGGAAAGGCGCGAAGGTGCCGAGCAAGAAAGGCTCGGTGTGGGTACTGTCATTCGGTCTCGGCCAGTCGAATGGCGGCCCGCATCTGGTGGCCGCGGACTACTACTCCAGTGCGCTCCCCCATCCCGCGCCGACTCGTTCGGGCAAGCACGGCCAATAGCTCATTCGCGCTTTACCCGACCACCGCGCTGAATTGACCGGTGCCATTCGAACGCCGCCGGTTCGACACTGAGGATCGCGGTTTTACTGGGAGTGGAATTGGGCCTCCGTTACCGGGGGCCCAATTCGGCCGCGGGCGGGCAAAGTGGTGTGTGGGTTCTGGTGCCAGAGGCGGGTGGAAGCCCGTGGCGCCTTGCCGGTGCGGCGCCGGCCCGTAGCGTGCGCGACCTGCCCGGCGTGCCCTTCGCGGGTGCGGCGCCCGGGTCGGCCCCGTAACGGGGATCTGAGGGCCCTGAAAAAGCGGCAGGGCCCCCACGAGCGACTCGTGGGGGCCCTGCCGGCCAAACCGTTCGGTTGAACGGAGTTACTTCTTCTTCGCGCGGCTGGTGGTCTTCTTCGCCGCGGTCGACTTGCTCGCCGAAGCCTTGGCCGCCGTCTTCGGCGCGGCCTTGGTCGTCGCCTTCTTGGCCGTGCTGGCCTTCGAGGCGGCGGGCTTCGCGGCGGTCTTGGTGGCGGCGGCGGCCCGCGTACGCGTGGTGGTGCCGCGCGTGCTGGTGCTACGGGTAGCCGTCGGACGCGTCGCGGTCGCGCGGGTGCCGGTGGCACGAGTACCGGCGGCACGGGTGCTGGTGGCACGCGTGGTGGTGCCGGCGCTGCGCGTCGTCGAAGCGGCGCGCTTCACCGCGGTGGCCTTCGGCAGCTTCTTCGCGCCGCTGATGACGTCCTTGAACGTGGTACCGGCACGGAAAGCCGGCACGTTGGTCTTCTTCACGCGCACCGTCTCACCGGTACGCGGGTTGCGCGCGGTACGGGCGGCGCGGGCGCGCTTCTCGAACACACCGAAGCCGGTGATGTTCACCTTCTCGCCCTTGTTGACCGTACGGATGATGATGTCGACGAGACCGTCGACGGCCTCCGACGCAACCTTCTTGTCGCCCAAACGCTCGGAGAGCGCCTCGATCAGCTGGGCCTTGTTGGCCATTCCAGTCCTCCATGAAGAACTACTTCTCACACGGCCACATCGGCCGACTTGCGGACACGGTATTACCAACTGCCCGGAAATTCCAAACGGCGCGCGGAATTTTTTCGCGCCAGTGGGCTGGTTTCCGCCCTCCGAGCGACCCCTGGCGGGGCTTCCGCGCGCCGTCCGGCGTGCTGTCGTGTTACCCGGATTCCCTTTCTGAGCAGGGAATCTACGGTCAGGAGGAAGCTGCGGGGATGGTCACCGGCTTCCAGTTGGGACGCTCCGACTCGAACTTCGAGATCTCGTCGGCGTGTCGCAGGGTGAGAGCGATGTCATCGAGTCCTTCGAGCAACCGCCAGCGGGTGTAGTCGTCGATCTGGAAGCTCGCGACGAAGTCCTTGGCCCGCACGGTCTTCGCCTCGAGGTCCACCGTGACCTCCGTGCCGGGGTCGTTCTCGAGGATCTTCCACAGTTGCTCGACATCCATCTGCTCGCACTGCGCGGCGACCAGACCCTGCTTGCCGGAGTTGCCACGGAAGATGTCGGCGAAGCGGGACGAGATGACGACCCGGAAGCCGTAGTCCATCAGTGCCCAGACAGCGTGTTCGCGCGAAGAGCCGGTGCCGAAGTCCGGCCCCGCAACGAGGACACTGCCGGCCTTGAACGGCTCGGAGTTGAGAATGAAGGTCTCGTCCCCGCGCCACGCGGCGAACAGGCCGTCCTCGAAACCGGTGCGGCTGACCCGCTTGAGGTAGACGGCCGGGATGATCTGGTCTGTGTCCACGTTGGACCGGCGCAGCGGGACCCCGACGCCGGTGTGAGTCTTGAACGGCTCCATGGTGGGTTAGTACTCCTTCGTCGTTCGGATCAGGTCTGCTGCGCTAATGGTCGGCCCCGGCAAGCAGGTCCTCCGGAGAGGACAGCGTGCCGCGGACGGCCGTGGCCGCCGCCACGAGCGGCGAGACGAGGTGGGTGCGTCCGCCCTTGCCCTGCCTGCCCTCGAAGTTGCGGTTGGAGGTGGACGCGCTGCGCTCGCCCGGCTTGAGCTGGTCCGGGTTCATGCCAAGGCACATCGAGCAGCCCGCCTGCCGCCACTCGGCGCCCGCGTCGGCGAACACCTTGTCCAGTCCCTCGGCTTCGGCGGCCTGGCGCACGCGCATCGAGCCCGGCACGACGAGCATCCGCACGCCGTCGGCGACCTTGCGGCCCTGCAGTACTTCCGCGGCCGCCCGCAGGTCCTCGATCCGGCCGTTGGTGCACGAGCCGAGGAAGACAGTGTCGACCTTGATGTCACGCAGCGGGGTACCCGGCTTGAGGTCCATATAGGACAGGGCCTTCTCCGCGGCGTACCGGGCGGTCTCGTCGGCGATCTGCTCCGGGTCGGGCACGCTCGCCGACAGCGGCAGCCCCTGACCGGGGTTGGTGCCCCACGTGACGAACGGCGTGAGCTCGTCGGCGTCGAGGTACACCTCGGCGTCGAACTCCGCGCCCTCGTCGGTGCGCAGCGACTTCCAGTTCTCGACTGCGGCCTCCCAGTCGGCGCCCTTCGGCGCGTGCGGACGGCCCTTGAGGTAGGCGAAAGTCGTCTCGTCCGGAGCGATCATGCCGGCCCTGGCGCCCGCCTCGATCGACATGTTGCAGACGGTCATGCGTGCTTCCATGGACAGCGCCTCGATCGCGCTGCCGCGGTACTCCAGCACGTAACCCTGCCCGCCGCCGGTACCGATTTTCGCGATCACCGCGAGGATGATGTCCTTCGCGGTGACGCCGGGGCGCAGCTTCCCGTCGACGTTGATCGCCATCGTCTTGAACGGGCGCAGCGGCAGCGTCTGGGTGGCCAGCACGTGCTCCACCTCGGAAGTGCCGATCCCGAACGCCATCGCGCCGAAGGCACCGTGGGTGGAGGTGTGACTGTCACCGCACACCACGGTCATCCCCGGCTGGGTCAGGCCGAGCTGCGGGCCGATGACGTGCACGATGCCCTGCTCCGCGTCGCCCATCGGGTGCAGCCGGACACCGAACTCCTTACAGTTGCGGCGAAGGGTGTCGACCTGGGTGCGCGAAACCGGGTCCGCGATCGGCAGTTCGATGTCCACCGTCGGGACGTTGTGGTCCTCGGTGGCGATGGTCAGGTCCGGGCGGCGAACCTGACGGCCTGCCAGCCGCAGCCCGTCGAACGCCTGCGGGCTGGTGACTTCGTGCACCAGATGCAGGTCGATGTAGAGCAGGTCCGGCTCCGCGCCTTCACCACGTCGCACGGTGTGCGATTCCCACACCTTCTCGGCCAGTGTTCGCGGCCGTGTCGCGGTCATCTGTTGCTCCTCCCACGAGGGTTGCTTGGGAGCAAAGGAACTCGATCACGGCCGGCGGGTCGAGCCACGACTGTCCGCGACTCGAGTTCGATATTTCCCAGATTGTGGACTTCCCATACTTCGGGAAGCTAGTATCGCCTCGTGGGACAGCATAGCCCTTCAAACCAGCACAGCGGTATTGGAGTTCTCGACAAGGCGGTCGCCGTACTGCAGGCGGTGGCCGAGGATCCTTGCGGCCTGGCCGAACTCTGCACGCGCACCGGCCTGCCGCGGGCCACCGCGCACCGGCTCGCCGTCGGGCTCGAGGTGCACCGGTTGCTGCGCCGTGGCCCGGACGGCCGCTGGCGCCCCGGCACCGCGCTCGCCGAACTCGCGGGCGGCACCACCGATCCGCTGCTCGACGCCGCCGGTTCGATCCTGCCCAAACTCCGGGACATCACGGGCGAAAGCGTGCAGCTCTACCGGCGCGACGGTGTGCAGCGGGTGTGCGTTTCCACGGCGGAGCCGGTGAGCGGGCTGCGGGACACCGTGCCGATCGGTTCGCGGCTGCCGATGACGGCCGGCTCGGGCGCGAAGGTGCTCGCCGCGTGGGCGGATCCCCATACGCAGCGCGCCGTTCTGGCAGACGCCGTGTTCGGGGAACGCACCTTGCTGGAGGTTCGGCGCCGCGGCTGGGCACAAAGCGTCGCCGAACGCGAGCCGGGTGTAGCGAGCGTTTCCGCGCCTGTGCGGGATTCCTCGGGCACGGTCATCGCCGCGGTCTCGGTTTCCGGCCCGGTGGAACGGATAGGCCGCAAACCCGGCGCCCGCTGGGCGGCGGACCTCCTCGCAGCAGCCGAAGCCCTCCAAGAACGCCTCTAACATCCTTGGAGCGCTCCGATGTCCGCGCGGAAAGCTCAGTACCCATCGCGCGCAGCGCCGGCGCGGGGTGGCCGCCGAGGTGATCGCGGATCACTTCCCGTTTCTGCGCAAGGTGATCCAGGTCGGCCCTGCCCAGATCGGACACTGCCATCTCGTGTGCCTTCAGCCACGCGCGCGGCGCGACGTCTTCGAAAGCGTCCTCGTCGTCACGGAAGCACGCCGATTCGCAGAAGGTCTCCAGTCGTGGCGCGGGGCAGCTCGGACAAGGCCGACGGGCCGGACGTCTCACTCGGCGCACAGGACCGGATCTTCGCCGAACTGTTGCGGCACCGGGAACTTCCAACCTCCACGAGGCGTTGGTGCGCGAGGACATCAGCTCGAGGCGCGCCGGGACTGCTTCCGGCTCATCGAGGGCGCCGGCCATGTCGTACAAGAAGACACGCCCGCCGCACTACCCGGCTTCGCTTGTTCGTACATACGTTCGAAGAAGCGTGTACACTCGCCCGCATGACCATGGGGTTGCAGGGCTCGTTGTTCGGTCAGACCGGGGAGATGACGCTCGGCCCGCTGCACGTGATGCGCCGGGTGCCGCTGAGCGACGGCGCGTGGATCGACCTGCGGCCGGACTGGCTCAGCGGCGCGGACACGTTGTTCGAGCGGCTCGCCGAGGGCGTGCCGTGGCACGCCGAACGGCGCCGCATGTACGACCGCGTGGTGGACGTGCCGCGCCTGCTGTGCTTCTACGGCGAGGACGACCCGTTGCCGCACCCGGTACTCGCCGACGCGCGGGACGCGTTGTCCGCGCACTACGCCCGCGAATTGCGGGAACCGTTCCGTACGGCCGGACTGTGCTTCTACCGCGACGGGCGCGACAGCGTCGCCTGGCACGGCGACACGATCGGCCGCGGTTCACGCGAGGACACGATGGTCGCGATCCTGTCGATCGGCGCGCCGCGCACCCTGCTGTTGCGGCCGCGCGGCGGAGGCCGCACCGTCCGGCAGTCGCTCGGTCCGGGCGACCTCGTCGTCATGGGCGGCTCGTGCCAGCGCACCTGGGAGCACGCGATTCCCAAGACCGGCAAACCGGTCGGCCCCCGCATCAGCATCCAGTTCCGGCCGCGGGGAGTCCGCTGAGGCGTCAGTACCTCGCCCAGCGTCCGCCGACGTGGGCCCATTCGCGGTCCCACCGGTGGGCGCGGCGGCGGTCGAGGATCAGCCGCACGGTCCAGAACACGGCGGCGAGCCCCAGTGCCACGACCAGCCACGCGAAGATCCCGGCGAGCACGCTCGTGGTGGCCGCGTCCGACGCGCTCATCGGAGCGGGCACCGGATCACCGGCGTCGGACAGCCAGACCGATACCTGGCTGCCGGCGGTCGTACCGGGCTCGGCGGTAATGGTCCCGACCTTTTCCGCACCGCCCGCGACGGGCCAGCGCGCGAGCACCCCGGACGAGGCTCCGCCGCCCGCACCGAGATAAGCGCCATCGGAGGCGGGCACGGGATTCGGGGCGTCCTGGATCAAGGTGGCGGTCGCGAGGTGACGCGTCGCGAGCTGCTGGTCGGACAGCGCGCGCTGACCCCCATAGGTGGTACTACCGACGACCGCGGCGAGCGGGATCGCGATCAGCAGACCGAGCACGACGACGAGGAGCATCGCGGCTTCGACTCGGTCGGAACGTCTTGCCAGCGGGTTTCGACCTGGGTGGACACGGCGCCAGAATCGGGCTATACGCCCGAATGGTCCGTTCACGGTCTCCAGTCCCCCTTTCCTGAACTTCGTGGCGAACACACAGCCTTCCCAACCCCACTGTGCCGCGCCGTACGGAAAATGGCTCGCGAACGAGACCGACGCCGCTGTGAGCCGCCGGTCACACCGGCGGTCAACATGCGTATCACGGTGATCGACCGCCACACAAATGGCTCAACCAGGCCAATTTTCCGGGCAGTGGAAGATTACGCGGAGTAATCCCCGGCCGCTGCTATTCGAATGCTTGTTCGAAGGAGCCGCCGCGGCCCGCGCCACCGGCAAAACGTTCCACGCCAGGCAAGGCGTCCGCGAAGGACGTCATTCCGTGTTGCCACTCAACGGAAAGCGCCTGCCGCTCGGTCAGCCCGTGCTGCTCCAGCAAGGACATCCGATCCTCGCGCAGGCAGGTCTGCGGGAAGCGCGCCAGCTGCGCCGCCAGTTCCTCGGCCGCGGCGCGTTCCGTGCCCGCGGGAACAACGCGGTTCGCAAGTCCCATCCGCAGCGCCTCACCGGCCTCGACCGGCCTGCCCGTGAGCACCATGTCCATCGCCTGACTGGTACCGATCAGCCGCGGCAGCCGGACGGTTCCGCCGTCGATCAGCGGCACTCCCCACCTGCGGCAGAACACGCCGAAAACCGCGTCCTCGGCGGCTACCCGCAGGTCACACCAGCACGCGAGCTCGAGTCCGCCCGCGACGGCGTGCCCGGCGACGGCGGCGATCACCGGTTTACCGAGCCGCATGCGCGTCGGCCCCATCGGGCCGGGTCCGTCCTGGGCGAGCCGGTTCATCCGCTCCGTGCCGACGGCCTTGAGGTCGGCGCCCGCGCAGAAGGTGCCGCCCTCGCCCCACAGCACGGCGACGGCCGCCGACGGATCCGCGTCGAACGCTTCGAAGGCCGCGAACAGCTGCGCGGCGGTCGGCCCGTCGACGGCGTTGCGCGCCCCGGGCCGGTTCAGGATGACGGTGTAAACGGGCCCCGCGCGCTCGACGCGCACCGCCTGCTCAGCCATTCCCCGGACGTTAGCAGCCGATGCAGATCGGCGATCTGTCAATTTCCCACTGATTTCCAGCCCGGACAGGCGGCGAAAAACATCACTCGAACGAGTGGTTGTTCAGAAGCGCAACTCCACACAGCAGTCCCCTGGCCGCGAGGTCGGAACGGGGTGCAGGTCACTGCCCTCGGTGAAGCCGGTGAGGAAAGCGTGGTTGAGACCACACACCAGGTCGGGCGCGCGCGACGCGAGCGGCCGGAACGGGCAGTTGCGCATGCGCAGGCAGCCCTCGCCGGCCAGGTACGGCTCGAAACCCTGCTCGGTCAGCAGCCGCTCGGCCACGGCGAGATCGGTCGCCTCGCCGGGGGCGAGCCGGGCGCCCGCCGTCCTGGCCGCGCGGACCGCGGAGTCCGTCGCGCGTTCGTCGTCACGCTCACCGAGCACGGCGTCGAGCAGGATCTCGCTCAGCAGATCACCGGAGCGGGCCGGAATCGCGACCCGGATCTCCAGGTCGGTGGGCCGGTAGACCTTCGGCGCGCGGCCGACCCGGCGCACTCCCCCGACGGGTTCGTAGTCCGCGCGCAGCAGGCCGACGTCGACGAGCTTGTCGAGATGGAAGGCGGCCAGTTTGCGGGAAATCCCGACGCTGGCCGCGGCCTCGTCTCGCGTGACGGGACGGCGTGCGCGGCGGATGTAGAAATACATCGAGCCACGCAGGTCGTCCTCCAGCGCGGCGACGGCGGTGATCGACGTGCTCAGGCTCGTTTCCACCCGATAAAGAATAAGACCTATAGTCGTTGGTGAAATAGCGCCGGTCAGAGACGAGGAGCCCGCGGTGCAGACGAACACGGCCCTACACGTGGTCCATGTGTCCGAAGGCGTCGACCTCGACGCCGCGGAGCAAGCGGCCGAGCAGTTCCTGCACGCGCTCGGCATCTCGACCGAGAGCGAAAGCCTGCACAACACGCCCCGGCGGATGGCGCAGGCCTACGCCGACCTGTTCACGCCCCGGCCGTTCGACCTGACGACCTTCCCGAACGACGAGGGCTACGACGAGCTCGTGCTGGCTCGCTCGATCCCGGTGCGCTCGGTGTGTGAGCACCACCTGCTGCCGTTCACCGGCACCGCGCACGTCGGGTATCTGCCCGGTGAGCGAATTCTCGGGCTGTCGAAGCTGGCGCGGATCACCGAGTACTTCTCGAGCAGGCCGCAGGTGCAGGAGCGGCTGACGAAGCAGATCGCGGACTGGCTGTGCGAGCAGCTGCGGCCGAAGGGCGTCGGCGTGGTCATCGAGGCCGAGCACACGTGCATGACACTGCGCGGGGTGCAGGCGGTCGGCTCCACCACGGTCACCTCGACCTTGCTGGGCAGGCTGCGCACGGACGCCCGGTCGCGGCAGGAGTTCTTCGCGCTGACCGGGGTGCAGCGCTGATCATGGAAATCTGGGTCAATCCGGCGTGTTCGAAGTGCCGTTCGGCGGTGTCGATGCTCGACGAGGCCGGTGCGGAGTACACGGTGCGGCGGTATCTCGACGATCCGCCGACGGCCGAGGAGCTGTCGGGGGTGCTGGACCGGCTGGGCCTGGAGCCGTGGGACATCGCGCGGTTCGGCGAGGCCGTCGCGAAGGAACTCGGCCTGCGGTCGTGGCCGAAGGAGGCGTCGGAGCGTGCGCGGTGGATCGACGCACTCGTGGCGCATCCGAAGCTGATTCAGCGCCCGATCATCACCGCCGACGACGGCACCACGGTCGTGGCGCGCACGCCGGAGGCGGTTCGTTCCGTGTTGAACTGAGCGGGTTCGTGCTTCACTGAGGGTGATGGACCTGGACTCGGTGTCGGACGAGCTCTATGCCGCCAAACGGGAGGAGTTCACCGCGCTCCGGGACGAACGGGCAAAGCAGGCACGGCCGGATCGGCAGCTCGTCGATTCGATCGCGGGTTTGCGGAAGCCGACCGTCGCGGCGTGGCTGGTGAACCAGGTCAGCCGTGCCGCGCCCGAGGAGATCGAGCGGCTCGGCTCGGTCGGCGAGTCGATGCAAGTGGCGCACCAGCGGCTGGCGGGCGCCGAGCTGCGGGCGTTGTCGAAGGAGCGGCACGAGGTGATCGAGCTGCTCACGAAGCGGGCGCAGTGGCTGGCACGCAAGGCGGGCTACACCTTCAGCGACACCGCGCAACGACAGGTGAGCGACACCTTCGAAGCCGCGCTGGGCGACGAACGGGCTCTGGAGGCAATCCGCGCCGCGCGGTTGAGTACTGCCCTGGCCCCGGGTTCGCCGGAGACGTGGCTGACGGCGGCACTGTTGCCGGCGAAGCGGGATTCCAGGCCCCGGGTGGGACCTGGTGGGGCTGGGTCGGCTCATGCGGAGCCGGGGTCCCGTGGGCGGCCCGATGCCGGGGCCGGCGAGTCCGGGAATGGCGGGACGACTCGGCGTAGATCCGGCGGGAGGGCTCGGCCCGGTGGCGACGACGCTCGGCCCGGTCGTGGCGAAGCGGCGCGGCGGAAAGGCGACGGAGCGGCACGGCGGGCTGGCGGCGACGCGGCGCGGCGGGAAGCCGAAGAAGCGGCGCGGCGGGAAGCCGAAGAAGGGGCGCGGCGCAAGGCGGATGAGGCGGCGGAGAAGGCCAGGCGTGAGGCCGAGGATGCCGCCGAGGAGGCCCGGCGCGAGGCCGATGAGGCGGCGCACGAACAGGAATCCGCGGAACAGGCCCTGGCCGACGCGGAAGGAGCACTCGCCGATGCCGAGCAGTCGGCGGAGGACGCGGCGGCCGTGGTGCGCGATCTCCAGGCCCGCCTGGAAGACGCCCGCGCCGCCGAACGCGAGGCCAGGGCCGAGGTGACTTCGGCCCGCCGATCGGTCACCTCCGCCCGCCGAACCGCGAAAAGCGCCCAGGAACGCGCCACCCGCGCCGACGACCGCGCCACCAAGGCGGAAAACCGCGCGGCGGAGTTCGAGTAATCCGGCCTGCGAACGGAAGGCTCGGGTTCACGCGGAGTCGGGGCTACCCGCGATCACGGGCACCCGAGCCACCGCGCTCACGGGCACCCCAGCCACCGCGCTCACGGGCACCCCAGCCACCGCGATCACGGGCACCCCAGCCACCGCGCTCACGGGCACCCGAGCCACGCGAGCATCGCCGCCATCGCCACGGCAACCACTGCCGCGACCGCCTGCCACAGGCACCGCTGCCGCCCCACAGCCACCATGCGGCGCTGCCACGACAGCCACGGGCTGCCGCCGTAGCCACTGCCGCAACCGCCAGTCACGGTCACCGCTGCCGCCGCCTGCAGCCGCTACCGCCTGCCGCCACAACGATCGCGGCCGCGGCCGCTGCCACCCCGCGACCGCCGCGAGAACCCCAGCACCACCACCGTCAGAAGCCGGCCGGAAGCACCGGATGCCGTTCGAACATCACCGTCGCCCGGACGATGCTTTCCTTGTAGCGGGCGGCCAGGCGGCCGGTCAGCACGGCCTCCCTCGGGCTGTCGTCCGCGCGCACGAACTGGATCAGGCCATCCCGCCTGCCGAGGCTGATGCACTGGTTGACGTATCGGAACCGCACCGGCTTCGGGCGCCGGCCCGCCATCCGGGCTGCCATCGCGCGGATCGCGGTTTGGGTTGTCGGCAGGCCCGTCGCGCACGCCATCCGCAGTTCGCGGCCATCGGCCAGGCGGATCGCGGCCGCGTCGCCCACTGCCGTCACCTCCGGGTGCGACACCGAGCGCAACGTGTCGTCCACCAGCATCCGGCCGTTGCCGTCCACCCCGAAACCGGCCTCACGCGCCAGCGCGGGCACCGCGAAACCCGCCGTCCACACCACGGTGTCCGCCGCGAGATGGTCGCCCGACTCCAGCAGCAGGCCGTCCTCGCGCACCTCCGCGATCCGCGCTCCTTCACTCACCTCGACGCCGAGCCGTTCGAAAGTCCGCCACAGGTACCGCCGCGCTCGCGCCGACAACGCCTCCCCCAGCACACCTCCAGTCACCAGCCGGACCTTCAGCGACCGGTACGTTTCCGCGATCTCCGCCGCCGCCTCGATCCCGGTCAAACCGGCGCCCGCCACGATCACCGACTGCGCCTGACCGAGCCGTTGCCGCAACGCCCGCGCCTTTTCCAAGCCCGCCACCGTGTACGCGTGCTCGGCGGCGCCCGGCACCGACGCCATGTCGGCGTGGCTGCCCAGCGCGTAAATCAGCCGGTCGTACCCCAGCCGGTGCCCGCCCGCGGTCCGCACCTCCCGCGCCGAGGCGTCGATGTCGGTGATCCGGTCGACAACCAGTCCGACGCCGGTGCCCGCCAGCAGCGACGTCAGCGGCAGATCCCGCAGTTCCTGCCCTGCCGCGAGCTGGTGCAACCGGACCCGCTCGACGAACCTGTCGTGCTCGTTGACCAATGTCACCTCGGCGCCGGTCCAGCGCGCCGCCAGTTTCGCCGCGGCGAGGCCCGCGTATCCGGCGCCCGCGACCACAATCCGTACCGTCATTCGCCCATCCCTTCTGCGGCTCACGGCATCCAGACGAGCAAGCTCCGCGAAACGTGACAGGCACCCACTTCCCTGACAGCGGAACGCGAGTTATGGTCGTTCTGCGATCGCCCAGGACCTCGGTGAGCGACATCCCGACTGTCCAAGGTGAGCGATGACGCGTTCCCATCTTCACCGAAGGTCCGTTGTGGACGGACGGCACCCCATACCCCGAGGGTGGAGGAAGGGATCAGGGTCACGCTCGAACGACCAGGGCGTGACCCTGATCCTCGCGGCGAGAACTACAGCGCCGCCCGGAACGCCGCGACCACCGCGTCGCCTTCGGGGTTTCCGGCGACCACCGCCTCGGCGATCTCGACGAGCTTGCGGTTGTGGCTGCGTGCGTAGGAACGCAGCGCCTGGAACGCCTGCCCGACCGGCACACCCAGTCGTTCGGCGAGCACGCCCTTCGCCTGCTCGATCGCGATCCGGCTGGTCAGCGCCACTTGCAGCTGATCTACCAGGGTTTTCTGCCGCCGCCGGGTGCGCTGGTGCACGATTCCGCTCGCGGCGACCCTGACGAGCGCCTCCCCCAGACCCGCCTCGTCGGTGGCGATGGCGCCGGCGGAGAACAGCGTGACCGCGCCGATGATCTCGTCACGCTGCCGCATCGGGATCACGAACACAGCGGAGAATCCGGCCTCGCGCGTGGCCACGGCGAAATCGGGCCAGCTCTCGGCCGCCCGGCCGAGATCGTCGCACCGGACGGTGCCGCCACTGCTCCTGCTGTCGGCCGCCGGACCCTGCTCACCTTCCAGATCCAGCCGCGCCAGCTCACGAACCGCGTCGGTGCTGCCCTCGACCGCTGTGACGTCGCCATCGGTCACCACGACGCCCGCGGCCTCGGCCCCGAGCAGCTCGGCGCAGCGGTCGGCGAGGACTCGCAGGAAAGCCGCGAGTTCGAAGCTCGGTTCGGTGGTATCGGCAAGTTCCACGAACGTGCGCGCGATCAGGCTTTCCGGCGCCGTCATCACACTTCCTCCCAGGACACTCCGCCTGCCGGCGAGAACCGCAGCCTGCGCCGCACGACCGCGTTCGCGACATCCCCCAGCCGGCAGTCGTTGGCGTAGGCGTGGCCCCGCAGCCGCACCATCGCTTCCGCGACCGGCACCCCCAGCTGCACCGACACCATGCCGGCGGCCTGGTGTAGTTCGGCGCCGCGGTCGAGGAACTCGTCCTCCGGGAGCTCCCACGTCCCCGCGGTGCCGGCGCGTGCGTTGAGCACCACGGCCAGCGCCGCGTCGGCGTAGATGACCGCTTCGGCGAGCACACCGGCGGGCAACTCCCCCGGCCGTCGGCGATGCAGATCGAGCGCGCCGAGCCGCACGGCACCTACGCGCAACGGGATCGCGAACTGCGACCGGGCACCCGCGCCAACGGCGGCCGCGGTGTAGACGGGCCAGCGGGTGAGGCTTTCCGGGCTGTCGAGGTCGGCCGCGAGCACCGGTTCGAAACCGACGACGGCGTCGAGTGCCGGCCCCTCACCGCAGGTGAACTGAAGTTCCACCAGCTCCTCGGCGAGCGAGTCGGTGGCGAACGCCAGGTCCGGCGTGCTGACGGTGCTGCTCAGTACGACCGACGCCCCCGCGACGGGCAAGCCGCGCGCGCAGGCCTCGCACACATGGCGAAGCGAGGCGGCGGTGCCATCCCGCCGCGCCAGCCCGGCGATGGACGACCACACCCGGGCCGCCCCGCTCTCGTTCATTTCCGGATTACCGCCTCGGTACTCGCCAGATATGGGAACAATCCTAGAACCAGGAGGGCCAGTTTGACCGGTGGATCTCCCAGCACGGCACCGCCCGGCCGGGGGCCTGTTCAGCCCCTTTTCCGGAGCAATTCGGTGGCCCATGCGGACCACGACGCGTTTTCCCGGACTCAACCGGGGAATCCGGACAAGTATGACAAGAACACACGTTTACCGCGGACGGACGAGCGCCGCCAGGATCGTCACCGGAATCGGTGCGGTACTCGCGGTCATCGAAGTCCTGCACCTGCTGCTGATTCTGCTGAACGCGAACGCGGCCAACGCCTTCGTCCGGTTCATCCGCTCGATCGCCGAACCGCTGGCGTTGTTCTTCCCCGGTCTGTTCCCCATCGCGAACCCGCAGCTGGCCGCGCTGGTGACCTACGGGCTGGCGGCCGCGTTCTGGCTCGCCGTAACGGCCTTGATCGCGCGCATTATTTCGTGAGCGCGTCGAGGACCGCCCGCACGTGCGATTGCGTCGCCGCGGGCAGGTCACCGGTGAGAGCGCCGATCCTCGCGGTGACGGCGTTGTGCGTACGTACCGCGAGTTCGGTGCCCTCGTCGGTCAGCGCTATCTGACACGCGCGCCGGTCCTTCCCGTCGCGCACGCGTTCGGCGAGCCCACGGCGCTCGACCCGGTCCACCAGGCCGGTCAGGCTCGATTTCTCCAGGTGCAGTCTGCGGCTCAGCTCGGTCATTCCGAGCGGTTGCGCCGCCAGTACGCACAGCAACTGCGCCTGCTGGGGCGTGAGGTCGTTTTCGCGGCTGACGTCGGTGAAAACGTGCTGCACCGCATGCGAAAGGCGCACCAGCGCCTCCGCCAGGCCCAGCTCCGTCGTCGTCACGGTGCCCAGTGTAGTTGACGATCGTTCGCAGTACGAACTACAGTAGTTCGTATTACCAACTATGCGTACTGCGAATCAGGAGCGGACATGACAAGGGTGGCCGTGATCGGGGGCGGCTACGGCGGTACGGCCGTGGCGAAGGCGCTGGACGAGGAGGCCGAGGTCGTCCTCGTCGAGCCGAGGGAGCACTTCGTGCACACCGTGGCGACCTTGCGCGGCCTTGTCGATCCACAGTGGACGGACCGGCTGTTCTTCCCCTACGAGCGCCTGCTCGCCAACGGCCGGGTGATCCGGGACGCCGCCGTGAAGGTCGAACCTGGGCGGATGATGCTGGCCTCGGGCGGGCAGCTCACCGCCGACCACATCGTGCTCGCCACGGGATCGTCGTATCCGTTCCCGGCGAAGGTCGATGTCCTCGGCACCGCGGCGGCCAAGGCGAAGCTCGCGTCCACAAGGGACGCCTTGCGGCGGGCGGAGAGCGTGCTGCTGCTCGGCGCCGGGCCCGCCGGACTCGAACTGGCGGGCGAGATCCGCGCCATGTGGCCGGACAAGGCGGTGACCATTGTGGACCCCGCGCAGGACATCCTCGGCGGCAACTATCCCGAGGAGTTCCGCGCCGAGCTACGCCGTCAGCTCGCCGGGCTGAACGTAGACCTCGTGCTGGGTACGGCGCTCGCCGGGGAACCGCCGTCGAAACCGGGGACGTTCACCGTGACCACGCTGTCCGGCCACTCGATCACGGCGGGGATCTGGTTCCGCTGTTACGGGGTCGTGCCGTCGTCGGGTTACCTGACCGGGGAGCTTTCCGTTGCGCGGCAAGCGAACGGGCACGTCGAGGTGACCGAGCACCTGCGCCTGCCGGGGCAGGAGCGGGTGTTCGCGATCGGCGACCTGACCGCGTTGCCCGAACCGAAGATGGCCAAGGCCGCGGGTGAGCACGCGGACGTCGTGGTCGCGAACATCCGCGCACTCGAAGCCGGTGAACCGCTGCGGACCTACACGCCCGCGGCACCGGCCATCGCGCTTCCGCTGGGCCCCACGGGTGGCGCGACCTACCTCGACGGCATGGGCGTACTGGATGCCGAGCGGACGGCGCAGCTCAAGGGCGCGGATCTCCGGCTGGGCTCACTGACCGATCTTTTCGGCGACTGAGAACTCATCAACGCAGCCCCCCGCGTTGAGGTCAGCCGGATGCGGCGTTTACCCGCCGAACGCGGAGCACTACCCTGAGTCGGTCAGCAGCTCGACCATTCCTCTGTGAGGCAGCAATGTCCGGTGCGCCGCACGACCCGTCGCCCAGCCAGGTTCCGGTGGGGGTGGATCCGACCAGGCCCAGCATCGCGCGGATCTACGACGGATTCCTCGGCGGCAAGGACCACTACGAGGTCGACCGCGTCGTGATGCGCAAAATCAACGAAGCGGTACCGGAGGCCGTCGACATCGCACGGGGCAACCGCGGCTTCCTCAACCGCGCCTGCCGTTTCCTGGCCACCCAGGCCCCGGTGACCCAGTACCTCGACTGCGGCTCCGGCCTGCCCACGGCGGAGAACACCCACCAGATCGTGCAGCGCGCCAAGCCCGAGGCGACAGTCGT
>Ga0164243_10002370_pt1 | contig 31175 bp, 25 predicted proteins | sample OricompcompostOP_FD_108781 | JGI IMG/M metagenome (GOLD analysis project Ga0164243, IMG submission 108781) | Organic Plus compost microbial communities from Emeryville, California, USA - Original compost - Organic plus compost (OP) | ecosystem: Engineered > Solid waste > Mixed feedstock >... | reverse complement strand
GCGGGCTGGCGCTGTTTCGACGACGGCGTGAACCGCCGCAAGCCGGGCGCCATTCGCCGGCTGCTCGAGCGCCTGCCGTCCCACATCGAAACCGTGCTGGTCGTCGATCCGGACATCCGCATCCGCGGACGCGATGCAGGCAGCCGCATCGACTTCGAGCGCTTCGTCCGCGACTTCCAGCAATCGGGTGCGGCGGCGGTCTGTCCGCGCGTGATGATCGAACCCGACGGCTTTCTCGCGCGCTTCCAGGCGCTGGAATACGCCCTCGCCTTTCGCATCGGCCGCGAGAGCCTTGCCGACTACAGCATCACCTCCGGCGTGTCCTGCTATCGGCGCGCCGCATTGGAACGGGCGCTCAGCGAGCACACGCTGTCGGTCTATGCGGAGGATCTGGAGAACGCGCTGATCCTCCTGAGCCACGGCGAGCGCATCTATTACGACGGCCGTCTCGTCGTCAGCACCGAAGGGCCCGGCAACGTCCGCCGCTGGTTTTCGCAGCGCGTCGGTTGGTACTACGGCCTGATGAAGGTCTACACCGAGCGCTTCGGCAAGATCTGGGGCATCGCCAAGCGCACGCCGTTTGCCATGTATCACTTCGTCGTCTATCTCGGCGGTCTGTCGCTCATCCTGCATCCGCTCAAGATCATCAGCGCCGTGCTGCTCGTGCTCAGCTTCGTCAGCGGCTTCGACAATCTGTTCCTCGCGAACGTGTTTCCGCGCAATGCACTGATCAATCCGGCGTATTTCATCGCCGCGATCGGCAGCTATCTCGCGCTCGGCGTGTTTGCGCTGTTCACGATCGTGCCGAAGGCGGAGCGCGCCTACATCGCGCCGATCGTGCCGCTCTATCTGTTCTATGCGATCACGCATATCGCGCCGATGACGGTCGGCTACGTGAACTGGATCGCGATGAAGCTGTCGGGCCGGCGGCTCTATCACGATCACTACGAACCGCTGCCGAGCGCCAGCACTTCGCTGCCGCTCGAGGAGAAGCATGACTTGATCCGGAGGGCTTCATGAGCGTGCGCGGCATTCCGGCGCCCGATACCTATCTGCCGAGCCACTACTGGGAAGATCGCGCGCGGCGCTTCGCGGGCGACGGCGCGGGACTTGCGGCCGTGTGCTCCTACGGCATGCCGGAGTTCTACAACCGCATGATTCATGCCTGCCAGCGGCTCGCGCTCGAGCCGTGGCTCGATGTGTCGCCGGGCACGCGCGTGCTGGACGTCGGCTGCGGCGTGGGACGTTGGAGCTCGCTGCTCGCGCAGCGCGGCGCGCAGGTGACCGGCATCGACCTGAGCCCCACGATGATCGATGAGGCGCGGCGCCGCGCAGCGGCGAACGGCATCGGCGATCGCTGCCGATTCCTCGTGCAGGATCTGGCGCAGCTCGCCGCGGGAGATCAGTTCGATCTCGTGCTCGGCGTGACGGTGCTGCAGCACATTCTCGATCCGAGCGCTTTGCGCGCAGCCGTGCAGCGGATGACAGCGCACCTGGCGCCGCGCGGACGCATGGTATTGCTCGAGGCCGCGCCCGCACGCGTCGCAAACCATTGCGACACGACCGTGTTTCGAGCGCGCCATCGCAGCACGTATCTCGACTTGTTCGCGAACTGCGGCCTCGAATTGCGTGCGCTCACCGGTGTCGATCCCGCGCCCTTCAAGACCTGGCTGCTGCCGCACATCCGCAAGCTGCCGCGGCCGTTATCCCTGCTCTCGATCGCGGGCGTAACCGCGCTTTCCGCGCCCGTAGACATGCTGTTCGGCCGGCGTGCCGTGGAAAGCTCATGGCATGCCGTGTTCGTGCTGCAGCATGCGGAGGCGGACGAACATGGCCGTTAGCCGCCGCGCGACGTTATCGCTCGTCGTGCTCGCGCTGCTCGGCGTGTTCGTCGGCATCGGCTTCTGGTACGACGCCCGCAAAGCTGCGCCGAGCCAGGCGGAGGATGCTGCCGTCATTGCCGTCACGAACTCGGGCGATCGTGGCGCAGGGTCGCTTCGTGAAGCGCTGTTCATCGCCGCGGCGGCGAAGGGCCGCAGCACGATCTCCATTCAAGTCCCGAAGGTCGAAATTGCGACGGCGCTGCCGCCGATCGTGAATGCGCAAGGCGTGCGCCTGATCGCCGGGCAACCGAACGCGGAGATCGACGCGGCGAATCTGCCGAGCGGGCCGGTGCTCGATGTGTCCAGCGCGAATGTCAGCATCGAAGGCGTGCGCATCCGCAACTGCAAAGCGTCGGGCATTCTTTTGCGCGCCTCCCAGTTCCGCCTCGAGTCGACGACGATCCAGGCGTGCGATGTGGGCGTCGATGTCGCCGAGAACGCGAGCGAGGTGCTGCTGGAGCGCAACCGCTTCGCCGACAATCGCGTCGGCGTGCGCTTCGCCGGCTCGAACCAGAACACGTCCGTCGTCAAGAACGAGTTCGCCGCCCATCGCGACGCCGGCATCTGGGCGGTGCGCGGCGCGGCGGATTCGCGCCGCGATCCGATCAGCATCCGCGAGAACCGCTTCACGAACGAGCGCATTGGCATTCTGACGGCGAACATCGCCGTCGCGCTGGAGCGTAACGAGCTGCTGAACCCGCGCGAAGCGGCGGTACAAGTGATGGGCACGGGCGCGGCCGTGCGCGGCAATCGCATCAGCGGCGGCGCCGCGATGGGCATCGTCGCGGAGAACTCGCGCGGCGCGGTGATCGAGTCGAACGAGATCGACGGGCTCGCCGCCTACGGCATCATGCTCAAGAACTCCGCCGATGCAGTGCTGCAAGGCAATCGCGTGCACAACTGCGGTTATGGCCTCGCATTCGTCCTCGGCACGAGCCCGAGCACGGCGATCGACAACACGATCATCGAGCCGAAGTCGAACGGCATCGACGTGATCGGCGACTCGCCGGTGCTGCGCAACAACACGGTCGTGCGTCCGCGCGCGCTCGCGCTCAAGGTCGTCGACTTTCGCGCGCCCGACGGGCGCAACGTGCGCTCGCAGCCTTTCCTCGAAGGCAACAACTTCGATGAGCGCGGGCTCGTCGTCGCGGCTCGCGAGGCCGCGCCCGCGGCGCAAGCGCGGAGCTCGCGGCAATGAGCACCGATGCGACGCAGGTAATGCCGGTCCCGAGCTGGAGCGACCCGAGCATTCATCTGCTCGACGACACCTGGCTGCTCACGATCTTCGCGATTCTCCTGGCGACCGCCCTGCCCTGGTTGCTGAGCGGCTTCGATGTGAGCTTTGCCGCCGCATCGCTCGGGCTGCTCGCGCTCGGACTGATTCATTTGTCGCTCTCGACGCTCGGAAAGCATGTGCGCGTCGGCGAGCGGCGCGGCGTGCTCAAGATCCTGCACGTCGTCGGCACGCTCATCGTCGGCTTCATCTGGATGAATGCGGGCGGCCTGCAGAACCCGGCATTCCTCATCGTGTTCGCGCTGCCCGTCGTCGGCGCCATCTTCCTGTCGCGCTGGCAACCGTACCTGATGGCGCTCATCGGCATTGCGATCGGCTGCGCCGTCGCGCTCGCGCAGGTCCCGGAATTGCGGTGGTACACGCCCGCGCTCAACAGCATTGGCACGTGGCTCGGCAACGCGTTGAACACCGCTGGCGCGGCGCCGTTCCGCGGGTTCTATGCGCCCTCCAGCTACTACATCGTTCTGCTCCAGGTGTTTGCGATCCTGATGTTCGCCGCCGCCGTCGCCGCGGAATATCTCGGCACGATCTTCGAGCGCCTGCGCACGAATCTCGATCTCGTGCGCGGCGAAGCCGCCAGCACCGAGGCGTTCTGGTCCACGTTGATCGAGGACCTGCCCGTCGCTGCGTTTCTGATCGAGCCGGAAACGCTGCACATCGTGTGCGCAAGCGAGCGCGCAGAAGAGCTGTGCAGTACGCCGCCGGCGCAAAACCGCAGCATCCTGGATACCGTGCGGTTCTCGTTTCCGGACGTGATCCAGCAATTGATCACAGGCGACGGCGGCGTTTCGCCGCTCTCGATGATCCATGTGCGCGATCGGCTGCTCGCGACCGAGGTGCGGATTCGACACACCTCGCAACACGGCCGTCGGCTCGCGCTCTTGACGATCGTGGATAAGACCGAGGATCTCACGCTGCGAGCCGCGCTCGATGTGATCGGCCAGGCCGCGCTCGTGATCGACAGCAAGGGGCGCATCGTCGAGTTCAACAAGCCCTCGCTCGCCTTGTTCGCCGGGCTGCAGCGCGACGCGGACGCAGCCACGCTGCTGTCGCTCGCCGGCATGCCGAAGCGCTGGTGGGAGCCGGGATTGAGCGGCCGACGCAAGATGCATGTGGAGATCGCGCCGCGCATCTATCAGGTCACCGCATCGGCGCTGCCTTTGCCCGGCGAAGATGAGGAGCTGCATGTCGTGACATTCCTGCCCGTCGCGCGCGCCGCGATCGGCGATCACACGGCACTGACCGCGACGGTGCAGTCCGCCGAGGCACTCGCCACTCTGCAACATCCGACGCTGGCATCACCCAAATGAAACATCTCGCTGCCTTCGCATGGCTCGCACCGTTGTGCCCGCTCCTTTGCACGGCATACGCGGCGGAGATCGATGCACGCCCGGCGAACCGCCTCTCCCTCGCCGCAAACGGTGTCCGGCTCACCGGGGTCGATGACGGCGGCGGCGGCTCGATCAGCTACCTGCATTACCTGACGCCCGACGCGACGATCGGGATCGGCGCCGAGCATCAGTTCATCGCCGAGTCGAAATGGACCTTCGGCACGCTGCGCGGCTCGGCCGGTTTCGGTGCACCGGCGAGCAAGACGGTGTTGTTCGGGGAAGCAAACGTCGGCACGGGCGATGAAGACGGCCGGAACTTCGACTATCGCGTCGGCGTGCTGGGCGTGAGCCAGGGGCTCGGCAGCAAACTGTCCGTGCAGCTCGAGACGCGACAGATCGAAGTGGATCGCTCCGAGGGAAATCTGCCGCGGCTCGGCGTCACTGTCGCGTGGACGCCGAGCGTTGCGACGAACGTCGCCTACGCAAAATCGGTCAGCGGCAATCTAGGCACGGAATTGACCAGCGCCCGCATCGATTTCTATGGCCGCGAGGTGAACGTGTTCATCGGCGGCGCGACCGGCACGGCCGATCCCGTCGTGCTCAACCTGCAACCCGGCCTCGTGCTGCCGGTCAGCGATCTGAAGCAGGGCTTTGCCGGCATCGGCAGAACGTTCGCGCACGGCCAGATTCAGGTCGTCGGCGACTATCTCGAATCCGGCGACAGCGAGCGCATCACGGTGCTCGTGAACTTCACGGCCTATTTCCCCCGCTCGCAATGAAACTGAAATTCCTAAGGCGCGGCTCGCAATGGCTGCCGACGATGCTGGTGCTCGTCGTCGTCGCCCTCGCGGGTGCGCGGCTGATCTCGTTGAGCGTGAATCAGCGCGCCGAGCAGCTGCGCGCGACGGCCCAGGAACACGTCGGCAACTACAGCCGGACGCTCGAAACGGAGCTGCAGACGCTCGCGACGCGAGCCGCGCAGAACGGCACGCGCGTGGAGCTGGATCAACTGTTGTCGCGCCTTCCGCTCAGCCGCGTCATCGGTCCCGAGTACGACTTTGCCTTGTCGAAGATCGAGGTCAACGGCGCCGCGCCGCGCGTCTTCGTGAGCACGCGCCTCGATCGGATCGACGACGGCGTCGCGAACGTCATCCGAGTGCCGCAAGGCTTGTCGCAGGATCTGCCGACCGGCTATCTCGAGCTCGCGATCCGGCCGAAGTCGGGCTGGTATCCGGCGCGCGATCTGGCCTTTGCGGTCGGCTTGCTCGCCTCGGTCGCCTGGCTGCTCGCCTTCGCGACCCACGATCTCGTGCACAGCCTGCATCGCGCCCACGAGGCGGTCGCGCACGCACGCCGCCAGCTGCAGATGAAGAACCGGCAGCTCGTCTGCGAGATCGAGCAGCGCGAGCAGCTCGAGCGAAGCTTCGAGCACTCTCGCTATCACGATGCGTTCACGGGGCTGCCCAACCGCCGCTATTTCATGGATCAGATCGATCGCGCGCTGCGCGACTTGCGCACGCGCCGGCGGCAGCGCATCGCGGTGCTGTTGATCAACATCGATCGGTTCAAGTTCATCAACGACACGCTCGGGCACACGGCAGGCGATGAACTCGTCGTACAGGCGGCGCGCCGGTTTCAGAAGGCGGCGGCACCGTTCGACGGCGTGCTCGCCCGCTGGAGCGGCGATCAGTTCGCAGTCCTCGTCCTGGATGTCGCGTCCGTCGATGAAGCGCTCGATATCGCAGCCGTGTTGCAAAACGAGCTGCAGGAGCCCGTCAATCTACGCCGGCTGCGCATCAGCGTGGCCGCGCGCGTCGGTCTCACATGTACCGAATCAGGCTTGCAGCGCGCCGAGGAAGTCGTGCGCGAGGCGGACATCGCGCTCTCCGCGGCGAAGCGGCACGACACCGCGAGCGCCGTCGCGTATCAACCGGCGATGGGCGGCAGCTTCGCGAGCCTCGTCAGTCTCGAGGCCGATCTGCATGTCGCGCTCGAGCGGCGCGAGCTGCATCTGCAGTTTCAGCCGATCATCGATCTGCGCAAGCAGCGTGCCGTCGGAGTCGAGGCGCTGCTGCGGTGGCGTCATCCGGTCGAAGGCCTGCTCACGCCGGACAAGTTCCTGAGCGTGGCGGAGGAAGCGGGGCTGATCGTCCCGATCACTCGCTGGACCGTGCGGCGCGTATGTCAGCTCGCGTCGGAATGGCGGCATCGATTGCCGCCGGACAAGGAGTTCTATATCAGCATGAACCTGTCGGCGAGCGCGCTGCGCGACCGCGAGTTGAGCAGCTACGTCGCCGCGGCGCTCGCGGAATTCGAAACCCCGCCTCGCCTGCTGAAGCTCGAGCTGACCGAAGGCGGGCTCATCAGCGATCCCGTCGCCGCGCGCGAAGTGCTCGATGCGCTCCACAGGCTCGGCGTCGAAATGATGCTCGACGACTTCGGCACCGGCTATTCCTCGCTGAGCTATCTGCAGCTGTTCCCGTTCGACTACGTCAAGATCGATCGCCCGTTCGTCGATCGTCCCGGCGCGGAGCGCACGAACAGCGCCGTCGCGGCGGCAATCGTGCAAATGGCTTCCGGCCTCGGCTTGAAGTCGATCGCCGAGATCGTCGAGACGCCGGCGGCGGCGCAGGACCTGCAGCGCATGGGCTGCGATTTCGCGCAGGGCTATTACTTCTGCGAGCCGCTCGAAGCCGAAGAGGCGCTGCACATGCTGCGTAGCTACAACCCCGCGACGCCGCGCGCGCGTGCAGATGCAGCAACACGGAAGGACGATGAGCCGACGATCGAGGCATCGAAGCTGTCCGTGGACGACACGCTGATGCTGCCGCTCGAACTGGTGCAGGCGCGGCTCGGAGGCAAGCCCGGCTGATGACGCGCAGCGCCATCGCGCGCCGTTCGCTTCGCATGCGTGCCGACCACGCATCCGACAACCCCTGATAGACCTTGTGCCTACCCCCGTCTCGGAACCGCCTTGCATCGAGCAAGTTGGAGAAGAGCCGCGCGCCACTTCATCGGCCGCGCTCGAACAGAGGACGCGCCATGGTCAACCGAATTGCGTTGTTCTTGATTCTGTCTCTCGGCGCCGCGGTTGCCTCAGCGCAGCAGAACGAGCGCCGGCGCGAGTCGAGCGCGGAGCTTGCGTTGAGCAACGACACGCTCGAGCTGCGCTACATCGGCGGCGGCAACATGGTCGGCGCCAACCGCTCGAGCCAGGTCGACGGCGCATTCTTTCTGAGCGAGGACCGCGACATCGTCCTGAGCGCGGGACTGTTGTTCCCGACTTATGAGCTGGTCGACCGGCTGTCCATCATGATCGGTCCGCAGGTCTACGCGGCGCTGCTCAATCCCGAGAACAACGACGTTCTCTCGATCACGCTCGGCTTGCAGGCGCGCTATGTGCTCCTCAATCGGCTCGGGCTTGCGATCTCGGGCAAGGCCTTCTATGGGCCGGACATTCTCACGTTCGGCGCAGGAGACAAGCTCACCGACTTCAGCGCAAGAGCCGAGCTGCCGCTCGCGCCGCGCGTGATGGCGTTCGCGGGCATGCGCTGGTTCAAATTCGATCTGACCGAGGGCAGCGGCTCGCGGACGCTGCAGAAAGAGATCTTCGTCGGCGCCCGCTATCGATTCTGAGGATTCGGCTTACGTGCTTGCGAGCCCCATGGCCGCTTGCATGGCGCGGCGGCGCGCGCCGTAAGGATCGGACACCAGCTCGCTGCGATCGTTGAAGACCATCGTCGCCCGCTTCCCTGCATCGTAGGGAGCCCATGTCGGCAGCTTCGGCGTCGACGGGCTGCCGTCACGCGCGAAGGCAATCCACGCATCGCTCATCGCATCCGCGAGTTTCAGCGCGCGCTCGCCGCCGCCCGTAAAGCGTGCGGCAATCTCCGTGTTGTCGAAGACGAACGCAATCTCGAGCGCATGCGGCGAGCGCAGCTCGCCATTACGCACCGGCGTTTCCCAGGCGAAGTAATAGGCATAGACCGGCGCGCCGCCGCTCAATGCGGCGCGGCGCTCGGCGATCGTCGCAATCGGCGCGCAGTAACGAAAATCGCTGATCATGAGAAAGAACAATTCGGAAGGCGACGCATTCGGCTCGGCTTTGCGATACGCCTCGATGACGCCCGGCGCCTTGTCGCCGAGGAACGCCGCGACGCGCTTGCGCATGCCCGCCTCGTCGAGCTTGAACGCATCGGCATCGCCGGCGAGCTGCAGCGTGTATTCGGTTCGATTCGTGCCGACGATCAGCGGGATGTCCGGCATGACGTTCGCCGCGACCGGATCGAACGGATGCACCGGCAACACCGTGCCATCGACGACCGGCGCGAACCCCGTCGTCGTGTGATTGAAATTGTGCTTGCGGCTCGCCGCGAAAAACGCGCGCATGATCTCTTCATACGGCAGCTCATGGAGCCTGGCGAGATCGCCCTTGCCGATATGCAATTCATCGAGCACGGCTTGAGTCGCAAACGTCGCCGCCTCCGGCGTGCGCACCTTGAGCGTCGGGCCGCTCTGAATCACGGCGCGATGAAACAAGCCCTTCGCGGCGGGCATCGCGAGCAGCGTGCCGACCTTACGCCCGCCGCCCGATTCGCCGAAGATCATCACGCGATCGGGATCGCCGCCGAACTGCGCGATGTTGTCGCGCACCCACTCGAGCGCCTGCACGATGTCGAGCATGCCGACGTTGCCCGTGCGCGCGTATTGCTCGCCGCCGATCTGCGCGAGATACGCGAAGCCGAGAACGTTCAGCCGGTGGTTGATCGTGACGACGACGACATCGCCGCGTTTCGCAAGGCGCGTGCCGTCATAAGAGGCGGAGGATCCGGAGCCCGACTGGAAACCGCCGCCGTGGATCCAGAACATCACCGGACGCTTGCCGCCGTCGTTCAGTGCCGGCGTCCACACGTTCAGCACGAGCGAGTCTTCGCTTTCGGGCCGGCTGCTCAGATCGCCGATGAATTCGGAGGATCCGCGCGGCTCGCGAACGGCGTCGGGCTCGCGCTGCGGCGTGCTCGTGCCGTAGTCGAGCGCATCGCGGACATCGGTCCAGGGCTCAGGGGGACGCGGCGGCATGAATCGATTCGCGCCCGCCGTGCTCGCGCCGTACGGCACGCCCTTGAATACATGGATGCCATCGTTGATCGCGCCGCGCACTTTTCCGGCCGCCGTCTGCGCGATCGGCGCTTGCGGTGCGGCCGGTGCAGGCGCGGGCGGCGCGCTTCGCGAGCAAGCTGCCAGCTGCACACCCGCGAGCGCCGCTCCGGCGGCGATCGAGGTGCGCTTCATGAACTCGCGCCGATCAAGACGCGTGCGTGATCGATCAGACATGGCAATTCCCCGTGCTTTTGCAGTGCCTATTGCGCCCTCGCCGCCCGCGCAGGCGGCGCAAGGAACGATTCTTCGACGCCCCTTTTTGCTTCGAGCTTCTGACCGATGCGCAGGCAGGTATGGTTTGGTGCGTGTACCTGGCGCATCGAGCGACCTCGCAGCCCCACGTTGCGAGATCAATACGTGAGTGACGCGTGCGGTCAAACGTGACTCTTTCGTAACACGCGCCGCTGCGGGCGGGCAACACGGCGCGCCTGCGCTCGACAAATCTACGCATACCACGCAACAGCGACGTGGAACCTCCCAACTAAACGCGCGTTGAAATATCCGGCGTCATGGGGAGCACATCAATGGAACGCTCAGTTGCGACTTCAGCATTACCGTGTGTATCGGGGTTTTGGCGCATCGTTGCAAAACCCTTGTCTGCGCTCATCACGCTCGCCGCACCTGCAACCGCATTCAGCTTCCCAGTCATCCAGTTCAGCCTGCCAAGCGGATACGCCGCGATGCCTGCGGCCGCGGTCGCCGTCGCTGCAAGACTGCAGAGCGCCGGCAGTGCAACGCCGCAGAGCGCAGGCAGCGCGACGTTCGTGTCTCGCGCGGAGCCGCAGTCACACGAGCATGCTGTACCCACCTCGAGCACGAGCCGGGAACCGGACTCTGACTGGAACTCGATCCAAACCTGGACCTGGGGCGATCTGCGCGAGCAGCTGTCGGGATCACTGCTGACACCCGGTGAGACTTTTTCCTTCACTCCCCGCTCGCTTCGCGCACCCGAGCTGCAGTACGGCGCCGTGAGTCATCCCGACTACAGCGTGAGTCGCGCCACGATCGCCTTCGTGAAGGACTACACCGACATCTTCGCGGAGGGACGTGCCGACGCATCGGGCTCGCCCGGCGCGCACGGCCGAGCGCCATCGACCCTCACGCTCGGCAACATCTTTGAACCGGGCTCGCAGATGCTGGCGCAGCTCTGCATCGTCAATCGCTCCACGCACGCCGCACCGCAGGGCGGCGATGGATGCAAGACCTCAGACGCAAACACGCCCGTACCGACGCCGCCGTTGCTGCCGCTGATGGGCATCGGTCTGCTGGGCATCGGGCTCGCGCGAAGACGCGGCTGAGCGCCGGAACCGCATCCTTATCTGCTTCCGGGCGTCGAGCCGGAACACGGGGCGAACATGATCGGGACGAGCGTCGATAAGGTTGCGAGCTGGCAAAGCGTGCTCGCGGCGATGATCTATCTCGCGACCTTTCTCGCGGCCGGCTATGGCGTGTACGCCTTCGCCACCGGTGCAGCGTTCTTCGAATCGATCGCCATCGCCTACCCGCTCGCCTTCGCAGCGAGCGTCGTTCTGTTTGCATCCTGCGCCGCCGTCGAACGAATGCGATCGGCGCCGCAAGCGAGCGCCCGCAGGCGCTCGCCTCGCAGAGCGGCGGTTTACTTCTTCGGCCGGTAGGCGATCAGCGCGTTGCCGCCCGTCTGATTGAACGAGCCATAACCCGAATTGATGAAGATCATGCCGGCGCCGGCTGAGATCGCGTGGCTGTCGATCGAGCCGCCCTTCGCGGCGACGCCGTTGATCGTCGGCTTCGGCCCGAGCGTGTCGAGACGGTTGATGAGCTTGCCGTCCTTGCCGTCGAAGATCATGACTTCGCCGCCCAACGTTCCCGCGACGACCGCGCCGTCGATCACGAGCGGCGCCGCCGAGAAGCCATACTTCGCCTTGCAGTTCGCGACCGCCTTGCCGCGCTCGCCCTCGCAATTCGGCTTCGCGTCATAGCCCCAGGCCTTCTTGCCGGTGCTGATGTCGACCGCATACACGCCGGGGCTCAGGCCCGGCGTTCCGGGCACGAACATCGGATCGTTGATCGGCGCGAACACGCGCTCGCCGTCCGTCGCGATGCCCCAATGCACGCCGCCGAGCGCCGTGCCGTTGCCGAAGCGAACGTTCCAGAGCACCTTGCCGGTTTCCGCATCGAGCGCCCAGACATCGCCCGACTTCTGGCCCGCGAGGATGACGTCCTTGCCGCCGCGGTCCTTCGCGAGAATCGCGCCGGCGCCGAAGTCGAAATCGCGGCCCGTGCCGCTGTCGCCCTCGATGTTCCAGGGGCAGTTCGGACCGGAGCTTTCCTTCGTCGCACCGCATGCCATGTTCCAGACGTCGGCCTCCATCGCCTGGAACTTCCACACCTCCTTGCCGGTGTCGAGATCGAGCACGATCACCGCATCAGAAGTATCAGTGCCAGGATGCGAGGTGTTCTCGCCGGTCGTGACGACCGCGCGATTGCGCTTCTCGTCGATCAGCGCGAACGACCAGATCGGCGCGCCCGACGGGCCGCGCTGCTTCACTCCCGTCTTGGACACTTTGCCGTTGTAGGTCGCCGTCGGCATCGTGTGGTATTCCCACAGCTTCGAGCCGTCCTTTGCGGAGAGCGCGACGACGGCGCCGTGACCGACGCAGCATTCGAACGTCGCGCGACCACCCGCGCCGACACCCGAGGCCGAGATCGGCACGATCACCTTGTCCTTGTAGATGACGACGCCGCCGCGAATCGAGCCGACGTTGTCGGTGGCCTGGCCGTCGGCCTGCCAGACCTTTTCGCCCGTCTTCGCATCGACGACGAGAATGTCGCGGCCTACGGAAAGCGCGAGCACTTTGCGTCCGTCGATCTCGCCGAACGTCGGCGTGTTGCGCGAGCTCGCGTTGATCGACCATTTCACGCAGCCGGTCGCGGTGTCGAGCGCCATGAGCCGCTGGCCGCCGGTCACGAACATCGTGTCGCCGACGATCGATGCGCCCGTGCCGCTGCCCTGCCCCGGAAAGCCGACGACCCAGGCGATTTCGAGATTCGCAAGATCGCTCTTCGTGAGCCCGGCCTGGCTCGCAGTGAGGCTGCGCGTCTGATTGCGATCGACGCTGAAGCCCGAGGTCGCGACCGGCTTCGTGACGTCGACCGTGCGCTTGTCCGCGGGGCACATGAAGTTGTCGGTCCAGTTGCCGGCGGCGGCCGGCTGGCCCGAAGTGAGATAGGCGACGAGCTGCGTCTTTTCGTCGTCCGACAAGCCGGCCGCCATCGGCGCCATCTTGCCGCCTTCGCGCATCGCATCCCTGATCGTCGCGGCGGGCAGTGCGGCGAGCGACTGGAAGGTGGGTGTCCGTTCATCCGCCGGCGCCGCGTGGCACATCGCACACGTCTTGTCGTAGACCGCCTTGCCCGGCAGGCCGGCATCGAGGCGTCCCTGCGCGAAGCTCGATCCGGCAACGAACGCCAACAGCAGGCCCGCCGCCATTCTCGTGCGGAAACTCATCATCTATGTGCCCCCAGGATCAGAATCAGGATCGGGTTTATGTATCGGTGCGCAATGATATCGGGGGGTTGAACCACCCAAGGTCAAGATTCGATTCGACTGCAGTACGGGCCTCGAGCTCGGCGGCTCGCAGCGCATGCGAGCCGCCGGGAGATTTCCGCCGCTATTCGAGGATCGACGCGTATGCGATCGAGCGCGAAAGCCCGCGCAGATCAGGCATTCCCGCCGCGGTGGCGCTGGATGCGCCGAGATGCTGGACCATGCCGACGACGATCAGATCGCGGACCGGGTCGATCCAGAACCACGTGCCGGCAGCGCCGCCCCACCAATACGTGCCTTCGCCGTAATAGCCGCCCGCCGCCACCGGGTCGGTCGTGATGGCGAAATCCAGGCCGAACTTCGTGCCCGGACCGCCGAGCGAGACGGTCTTGTCGCCGATCGCGTTCGTGCGCATGAGCTCGACGGAAAGCGGCGAGAGAATGCGCACGCCGTCGAGCGTGCCGCCGTTCAGGAGCATCTGACAGAAGCGGAAGTAATCCGATGCCGTCGACACGAGCCCGCCGCCGCCCGAGAACAGCGCGGGCTTCTTCGAGAAGTCGCGATTGAATCCGCCCGTCTCGACGCGCAGCTTGCCCTGGGCGTCGACGTTGTAGACCTGCGCGAGGCGCGAGAGCTTCTCGGCCGGCACATGGAAGCCGGTATCGACCATGCGCAGCGGCTCGAAGATGTGCTTCGCGAGAAACTGATCGAACGGCATGCCGGAGAGCTTCTCGACGATGTAGCCCTGGATGTCGACGCTGATGCTGTACTGCCATTGCGCACCCGGTTGTGAATTCAACGGGAGCTTTGCGACCCGGCGAATCATTTCAGCTAGCGTGATGTCGTTGTTCAGCACGTCCGCCTGGCGCTGCATGGCATCGACCGGCGTGTTGCTGAAGAATCCATACGTGAACCCGGCGGTGTGAGACATCAGCTCCTTCATCGTCATCGGGTGCGCCTGCGGCTGCAGGATCGGCTTGCCGTCCGCGCCCGCGCCGGCATAGACCTTGAGGTCCTTGAACTCCGGAATGAATTTCGCGACCGGATCGTTGAGCTGCCATTTGCCCTGCTCGAACAGGATCATCATCGCGACGCCGGTGATCGGCTTGCTCATGGAATAGATGCGAAAGATGCTGTCCGTCGCCATCGGCTTGTTCGCCTCGATGTCCTGCTTGCCGACGGCGTCGAGGTACACGACCTTGCCGTGCCGGGCCACGAGCGTCACGACGCCCGCGAATTTCCCCTGATCGACGATGTTCTGCATGCCCTGCGTCATCCGCGCGAGCCGCTCGCTCGACATGCCGACGCGCTCGGCCTTCCCGATGGGCAGATCGTTCCGCGCCGTCGCGGCGGTCTGCACGAGCATCGCAAGCAGGACGACGAAGACACGCGCGAATGCGCCGGTCGAGCTGATTCTCATCGTGGTTCCCCTGTAGAAAAGCGAGTATGTAGGTGTTGTTGGATTCTAAGCTCGATTCTAGTTTGCAGTAGCACTGATTGAAGGACTGCTGGGCGCTGGGCTGCTGGCCAGAATAAGAATCGGGAGCGCAAGCGCGGACATCGTTCTTGCTCTGGCCAGCAGCCCAGCGCCCAGCAGCCCTTCAACAAAACCCCGCACCCCAATTCCCTTTGGTCTTCTTGACGATCGCCCGCAAAGTTTTGGGTGATCCTTATGCCAGCATCCGACAACCGTTCGTTTCAGGGGGACTCGCAACATGACTCAGTTCGGTCGAATCACGCTCGCTGCCGCCATCTGCTCGATGGCTTGGCAGGTTCAAGCCCAGGAAGGGGCGCCGATGGCGCCGGTCAACGACGCGCCGAATCCATACGAGACGATCGACAACTACTTCAAGCTGCCGGAAGGCCGCAAATGGGGCTCGACCAGCGCCGTCGACATCGACAAGGACGGCAAGTCGATCTGGGTGGCCGAGCGTTGCGGCGCGAACTCCTGCGCGAATGCGCCCGATGTCGATCCGATTCTGCACTTCGACGAGAAGGGCAATCTGATCCGCAGCTTCGGCAAGGGCCTGATCATGTTCCCGCACGGCATCCACGTGGATCGCGACGGCAACATCTGGGTCACCGATGGACAGGACAATGCACCGCGCACTCAACCCGCGCCCGGCGCGCCGCGCGAGACGCCGACCGGCCCGGATCCGAAGGCGACGAAGGGCCATCAGGTGTTCAAGTTCAGCCCCACGGGCAAAGTGCTGATGACGATCGGCAAGCCGGGCGGCGCGACCGGCCCGAACCAATGCTGCTGGCAGCCGAACGATGTGATCACGAACGACAAGGGCGAGATCTTCATCTCCGAAGGACATGGCCAGAATCCGAACGATCGGATCATGAAGTTCTCGAAGGACGGCAAGTTCCTGCAGGCCTGGGGCACGCGCGGCACCGGCGCGATGCAGTTCAACCAGCCGCATGCGCTCGCGTTCGATTCGAAGGGCAATCTCTATGTCGGCGACCGCTCCAACAATCGCGTGCTGGTGTTCGACAAGGACATGAACCAGAAGGCGGACTGGCAGCAGTTCAGCCGTCCGAGCGGCCTGTACATCGACAAGCACGACATGCTGTATTCCGCCGATTCCGAGTCGGGCAGCATCAATCCGGCGCATGGCGATTGGAAGCGCGGCATCCGCATCGGCAGCGTGAAGGATGGCAAGGTCACGGCCTTCATTCCCGATCCGCTGCCGACCTGCCCGCGCGGCGAGCGCGCCGGCGATCCGCCGACCTGCGGCTCCGGCACCTGGGTCGCCGAAGGCGTTGCAGTGGACGATGCGGGCAATGTCTACGGCGCCGAAGTCGGACCTCGGAAGGTCACGAAGTACGTGAAGAAGAAATAGCCGATGTTCCAGACGATCTCCCCCGCGCAAGCGGGGGAGATCACGGTTCGCGATCCCTGCCTTTCTTTGTTCGCGACCCTCCCTGCCCGAACCGCGAACGCGGCAGCACCTCGTCAGCGCGACGCCGCGATGATCGCGAAAACGACGAGGCCGATCGGCAGCACCAACGCGAGCGCCGCAAGCACCACATTGCCGAGCGCCTTCCAGGCCGAGAATCCTTGCACCTGCCCGAGCGCCTTGCAGATGGCGAACATGCTCCAGACACCGCCCACGAACTGGGCGACGCCGACGCCGAACAGCATCAGCAAATGAAACAGGCTGGATTCGATGCGCGGCGTCTCGGTCGTGAACATCTCGATCTGCAGGACCGCAAGCGCCGGAATCCATGACAGCGAGGCCCACAAGGCCGGCACATTTCCCCAGGCAAGTGCGGCGCGAATGTTCGGACGCGAGCCCGTGCCCGCGAGCGCACGGCCGGTGGCGTGAACGACCCACGCATACAGATACAGGCCGATGACGCCCGAGATCGGCCCCGCCACGAGAGCCGTCGCGAGAATCGCGCTCAACGGCAGACGATCGCCAAGGCTGCGGCTCGACGCGCGATCGAGGACTTGAATGATGCCGATGAGAATCGAGAGCAGGATGACGAGGCGCTGCGGATCCGCGGCGACGATCTGCTGAATCGTCGCGCGCGGGCGCGTCCACATCGAGAACCACGGATTCAACGGCCCGGTCGGGAGCTCCTGAACGACGACGTCCGAGACGACGGCGCTGGGTGGCTGGTAGCGCGAATCAACATCCATGGTCCCCGCCGCGGTTCTCTTACGAGGTTACTTCTTGCGAGCCGCCTTCTCTTCCTCTGCACGGGCACCGGCGAGAATGCCGGGCAGCGCGTAATTGCCTTCGTGGCAGGCGTATTCGTAGACGTTCGCGTCCACGCGCGAGAACGGCAGCTCGCCCGTGAACTTCGCCGTGAACGCGGCAGGATCGTCGACGGTGAAGCGATACACGATCTGATCATCGGCCGTGCGCGTGAAGCGCTCGGTGATGACCGCATTCTCGGTCGTGCCGCGGAAGCTTTGCTCGGGGCGGAAGTTCGTCGTCGTCACGACCAGGGTGTCGCCTTCCCAATGGCCGATTGAGTCGCCCATCCATTTTTTCACGTTCTTCGGCAGCGGCTTGCCGTTCATCCGAATGATGCGCGCGTCGTGCACCATCTCGACCTGAATCATGATGGCATCCGGCGTCTGCACGATCTGGTAGTAGCTGTTGTACATCGTCGGCAGCATCGGCGGGCCCGACGTCGAGCCGAAGCCGAGAATGCAGCGCTCACCCAGGCCGCGCTGCTCCGGACCGTCCGCGCGCCCGAGCATCGCGGGATCCGACTCGTCGGATGCCGGCTCGGGAGTCTTGCCCGCCACCGGGAAGCCTTCCGGTCCCGTGAAGGCCTCGCCCAAACCACCGCCGCGGTCCGGTCGACCCGAGGCGCGTGGTGCGCGCGTTTCGCCGATGCGCGGCGGAATGCGGCCATCGGGCGGATCGATGATGACGGAGGTGCGCTTTTCGCCATGGATCGTGGCGACGGTCATGCCGCGATCGACCCAGAACTGGTTGTAGTTGCCGACCGGCGGCAGCGAGGCCGCGGCGCCGATTTTCAGATTGGGGTCGGTCGGCTTCGAATCGTTCTCGACGCGGGCACGCGCGGTGCCTTCGATTTTTGCGACTTCTTCGGCGGTGTAGGTGCGGCGAGTGCCCAGCGCCGGCGCTCGTTCCATCGGAGTCGCGGTGGCGTTCGTCCAGACACCTTGAAGATCGGGCGTACCGTCCGCAAGGCGCGGCGGCCGATACTGGGACGAAGCGCCGACGGAATACAGGGCAAGTGCGATTCCAGCGGAGCTTACGAGCAGGTTCTTCACGGTCATACCTCGTCGTGTGCCTGTGAACTAGTCAACGCGATTGGCACGCTCCGTCCCCTTGCTGTCATATCTCACGCAGGTGAGCCCAGCTCCCGCAGAACGGACCGCGCGCGAAAATATACGCCAGGCGGGGTCGCCTGCGACGAACCCCGAGGCGGCGTTGACGAAAATTCAAAAGCTGACGGGCCGGCTCGAGAGCACATCAACGCGTGCTCCCTGAGCCGGCCGGCGGACGGCATGATCAGCGGATCGTGGTGACCTTGCCTTTGTCGTCGAACTGAACGGCCGTTCGCCCGAAGCGGTTGCGCCAGTACATCCATTCCGACACGTCCAGGTTCGGGTTGGCATGAAACGGCGGGCGGCCCATCGCGAACAACACGCCCTCGCGGGTCATTCCGATCCGGGGCTTGCCGCTTGCGATGCCTTCCTGATCGACCTTGCCGAGCGATTTCAGTTTGGCCTCATCGCATTTCGGCCCGAAGTAGGCTTGCGCGGCCTGCTGCAAGGAAATGCCGGCGCCCTTCGTATGCTTGTCCAGCACGAACTCGTATTGCGCGCCCGAGTAATCGAACACGAGCGATCCCTTGCCCACCTTCTTCACGGTCACGTCGGCGCATGCCGGAATCCGACCATCGAGCTGATAATTGATCGCGTTGATTTCGTTCTTTTCGTAATGCAGGTTGCTCAGCGTCTGCAGCTTGTCCCCCTCCTTGATGTCTGCCGCCGTGGCGGCGCCCGCCGCGATGACCGAGAGGACGCAAAGTGCACGTAGTTTCATGGCCGCTCCTGTGCTGACGTACAAAAAACGGCGCGCATTATAAATGTGCGCTCTGAGCGCGGCGCACTCGGCCCAAAGTTCAACTTAATTCGACCCAGGCCGGCGCGTGATCGCTCGCCTTCTCCCAGCCGCGCACGTCGCGGTCCACGCCGGCGGACTGCAGACGCTGCGCGGCGCTGGCATTGAGCAGCAGATGATCGATGCGCAAGCCGGCGTCGCGCTTGTAGGCATCGCGAAAGAAATCCCAATACGTGTGAATCGTGACATCGGGATGAAGATGCCGAATGGCATCCAACCATCCCTGGCTCATCAGGCGTCCGAACGCCTCGCGCGTCTCGATGCGAAACAGCGCGTCATCAACCCAGCGCTCGGGCTTGTAGACGTCCTTCTCCGTCGGGATGACGTTGTAATCGCCCGCGAGCACGACGGGCGTGTCGCGCTTGACGAGCTCCGCCGCATGCTCGGTGAGCCGCTGCATCCAGCGCAGCTTGTAATCGTACTTGGGCCCCGGCGCCGGATTGCCGTTCGGCAGATACAGGCAGCCGATCAAGATGCCCTTCGCGGTCGCTTCGATGTAGCGGCTGTGCAGGTCCTCGGGATCGCCGGGCAACACGCGGCAGATCTCCGCCGGCTCTTCGTTGCGCGCGAGGATCGCGACGCCGTTGTAGCTCTTCTGCCCATGCCAGATCACGCCGTAGCCGGCGTCGCGGATCGCCTGCTCGGGGAATTTGTCCTGCGGCGCCTTGAGCTCCTGCAGACACACGATGTCGGGCGTCGTCTCTCCGAGCCAGCGCAGCACATTCGGTAGACGGGCATTGATGCTATTGACGTTGAAGGTGGCGATTCGCATGCGGCGCATTCTAACAAGCCATTCAACTTAAGCGGGCGACTTGCTCCGCGCAGCGGAAACGCAGCGCGTGCGAGAAAAATGCGCGAAAGACGCCTTGCGAGGACCGTGAAGCTCGTCGCGCTCGCCGCGGTGCGAACGCGAAGGGGCTCACAAAGGACGGAATGTCGACAGTCTTATGATGAACCCACGAGTCGTGTGAACGGGACCCATCATGAGCAACGTCTATCTCGTCGCCTTGTTGATCTCGAATGCCTCCGGCAACGTCGAATCCATTCAAGCGGTGGATGCCGTGACGCAAGGAGGTTGTACCAACATGGCCCGCCAGGTCCACGCCATGGGCGAGCCGACGCCGGCCGGCTACGAGCGCAAATTCACCTGCGGCACGCGCGAAGCGCTCGAAAGCGCGGTGGCCGAACACAACTGTCGCGCAGTCGATCAGAAGGACGACAAGGGCATCGTCACGACGATCTACGCGTGCGATCCGAGCTTCAAGAACAAGGTCGTCGGCTGGGTGAAGTCGGTCTTGTAGGCACGAATGCGGGTGCGTCCCGCGCACAATTTCAGGCATTCAGCATCACGATTTCGTCCCTGAGATCGAGCGCACGCGCGCCTTCAAATGACACCATGTCACAAAGAAATTCGGACAAAAGTGACGATGACTGGAAGGCCGCGAACGCGCCTTCACTGCGCGAACATGCCACGTATCGCAACTCTACCGGCGTGCGACGCAAACTTCAGAGCCGCAAGCGGAATCTCAAATCGGGGCGCACGCCGTATCTCTCGCCCGTCTACGCCTCGACGGCGCGTTACTGAACCCGAAGATCCGTCGGCGGATTCGGCCGCTTCGCGGTCGATGCGCCGCACGTCGGCTCCGTCACGAGATCGGTGAGCTTCGCGGAAAGCGTGCAGATCTGGATGTCATCGTTGTACTGCACGGCCTTGCTGATGCTGCCGCTCGCATACATGCCCCAGTGAGCACGCTGCAGGTTCGTTCCTGGCGCATGACCGAGCTGCGGCAGCTTGGCGCGCAGCATCGGTACGCCGTCCTGCCACACCTGCGCGTAGCCGTTCGAGCCCTCGTACTGCAGATAAACCGTGAACCTGACCCAGCGACGCAGCGGAAAGGTCGCTTGCGGCTGCGGTCCGATGTACTCGCCTTCGAACGGATCGGCGTGCGCGAACACGAGATGGCGGTCCCGCACTGACATCGTGAACACTGCCCATTCCTCTGCATTGCCCCACGTCCCGAAATGAATCCACTCTTCCGGCCGCATCGTTGCATAGTCGGCATCGAGATAGACCATGAACGTGTTGACCACCGGCGTGCGTACGTCAACGTGCAGCACTGGATAGGCACGATGTGAATCGCTCTGGGTGCCCGCGATCCAGCCCTTGTACATGTGAGTGCCTTTCGTCGGCGAGACGCCGTTCTCCGTGCCCACGATCGTCCATGCCGACACGCGTCCGGCCGGCATCGTGCCATCGGCCGAGAACGGATGGGTCGGGTCGTCCCAATCCAGAAATTCCCCCGGCGAGCCCGTTTCGAAGCTGCTCGACCACACCACGGCCGCATGAGCTGCAAACGAAAATGACAGACCCAGGAGGCACACGAGAACCGCCGTCAGCTTCGCTTCATTTCTACGAATCATTTCTGTTGCCTTCGCATTCGAACATGAATCAGTCACAACGATGAGCGCGCCAGCGCTTGCTGCATCGATGCGCGACGAGTGTGTATGCGAATCTCACGATGCGGCAAACTGTCGCGAACGCCTGACATTGCAGCTTGCCTGAGCGCCGCTTCGTCCAATTCCTGTAGGCGAACGCGCAACCCGGAGGATTCGTGCCGAACTGTGACGTAGTTTTTGTTGGCGGCGGCCACAACGGCCTCGTTTGCGCCGCGTACCTCGCGGCGGCGGGCCTGAAGGTGACGGTGCTCGAGCGCCGCCACATCGTCGGCGGCGCGGCAGTCACGGAGGAATTTCATCCCGGCTTTCGCAACTCTGTTGCGTCGTACACAGTGTCGCTGCTTCAGCCCAGGATCATTCGGGATCTCGATCTCGATGCACACGGCCTGCGCATCGTCGAGCGCGAGATGTCGAACTTCCTGCCGACCGACACTGGCGACTATCTCGCGGTCGGCGCGCATCGCACCAAGAACGAAGTCGCCAAGTTCTCCCGCAAGGATGCGGAGGCACTCGATGCGTACGGCGAGCGCCTCGACGTCGTCGCCGCGCTATTGCGCGAGCTCGTGCTCGAGACGCCGCCGAACGTGATCGAAGGCGGCTGGCGTGCTGCATTGCCCGAATGGCTGCATGCAATCAAAGTCGGCAAGCGCTTCGCGAAGCTCGACATGGAAATGCGCCGCGAGCTGTTGCGTCTGTTCGCGAGCTCAGCGGGCGATTTTCTCGACGGCTGGTTCGAGAGCGCGCCGATCAAGGCCGTGCTCGGCTTCGACAGCATCGTCGGCAACTATGCAAGCCCCTACTCGCCCGGCTCCGCGTACGTGCTGCTGCATCATGTCTTCGGCGAGGTGAACGGCAAGAAGGGCGCGTGGGGCCATGCGATCGGCGGCATGGGCGCCATCACGCAGGCGATGGCGAGATCGGCCGCGGCGCGCGGCGTCGACATCCGCGTCAATGCGGGCGTGCGCGAAATCATCGTCGAGAAAGGCCGCGCCGTCGGCGCGATCACCGAATCCGGCGAAACGTTCCGTGCGTCCGCTGTCGTATCGAACTTGAATCCGAAGCTTCTATACCTGCAGCTCATCGATCCTGCGGCGCTCGATCCCGCCTTTCGGCGCCGCATCAGCCAATGGCGCTGCGGCTCCGCAACGTTTCGCATGAACGTCGCGCTCGCCGAGCTGCCCAGCTTCACGTGCCTGCCGGGAACGCAGCGCGCGGCGCATCACACGGCCGGCATCATCATCGCCCCCACGCTGCACTACATGGAGCGCGCGTATTTCGATGCACGCGAGCATGGCTGGTCGAAGCAGCCGATCGTCGAGATGCTGATCCCCTCCACGCTCGATTCGAGCCTCGCGCCGCCGGGCCAGCATGTCGCGAGCCTGTTCTGTCAGCACGCGGCGCCGGAGCTGCCGAACGGCGAGTCATGGGACAGGCATCGTGAAACCGTCGCCGATCTGATGATCGAGACGGTCAATGCGCACGCGCCGAATTTCAAAGCGGCCGTCCTGGGGCGCCAGATCATGAGCCCGCTCGATCTCGAGCGCACCTTCGGCCTGATCGGCGGCGACATCTTCCACGGCGCGTTGAATCTCGATCAGCTGTTTTCGGCGCGCCCGATGCTCGGCTACGGCAACTATCGCGGCCCGCTTCCCGGCTTGTACATGTGCGGTTCGGGCACGCATCCCGGCGGCGGCGTGACCGGTGCGCCAGGACACAATGCGGCGCGGGAAATTCTGCGCGACTTTCGCCGGGGAAAATTGCGGCGAGCCGGATGAGCCGAATGCAGCGCGCTCGTCAGCGGATGACCGCTCGCACCACCCACTCGCCCAAGGTGCCGACCAGGGACATCACCAGCGCTCCGCCGAGCGCCCAGCCGAATCCGTCGATCTTCAAATGATCGGTGAGCTTGTCGGTGATGACGAGCAGGATCGCATTGATGATCCAGCGGGTGATGAAGGCGAGCAGCCAGGCAATGCCGAGCGTCGCGACCGTGAACACGGCGAACAAGAGCCACCCGAGCAGAAAATTCAGCACGCCGAAGATCGCGGCGACCAGCACGGCGCTTTTCGCGCCTTTCACATGGAATCCCGGCAGCAACGCGCTCGTGACCCATACGGCGAACGACAGAATCAACCAGGAAACGATGAGGCGCATGCTCGTACTCCCTGACTTGTGCGCCGTTGACGCGCCGGCTGCGCGAATCGTTCCCGCGCTTGCACCATTCCACTAGCGTTGGCTTGGCCGACGATGGCAGCTGCAAGCTCGTTCACATGCAAAAAGGCAGGCGAGCGTGCGCTCGCCTGCCTTGCCCTGCGAGCCTGAAGCTCAGAACTTCTTGCGCAACGTCAGCTCGAACTGCCGCCCGAGCGCATTGCCGATACGCGGATCGAAGCCGAACTCCTGGCGCGATGCCGGCGGGTCCTCATCGGTCACGTTGAGGACCGACAGACCCAGCGTCACCCATGGCGCTCTCCAAAGATAATGCAGGTCGGTCGTCTTCCAATCCTCGCCGTACACGCCATACGTCGAGATGTCGAACGGCAAGGTCGTACCGGGCTGCTGGCCCGCAGGCCGCAGTGCGGTTGTGATCAAGGTGCCGTCCGGATTGATGTAACGCTCATCGTCGACGCCACTCACATAGTTGAAGACCGCACGGATGTTGTGATCGCCGAAGGAGTAGTTCACGTTGAAGTTGCCGCGCCATTCGGACTGCGCCGCCCCCACCGTCGCGAAGTTCAGATAGCCGAGACGATCATCTGCCTTGGCAACGACGAAGCCGTCGAGCACGGTTTCCGTCGTTTCGTTCTTCAGCTGCTTCGTCGTCGCGAGCCCGAATCTGAGCGTGCCGGGCCCGAGATCGAAGCCGTAGTCCACGGACAGATCGAGGCCGGTGGTGTGCTGTCCAGGACCGTTGCCGTAGTCGGTGCGAATCGAAGCGAAGTCGCGCGCCGTCGTCACGCCTTGCACGCACGGACCATTGAAGGTGATGCGGCTGATCAGCGGATGCGAGCAATTCGCGTAGTTCGGTGCCGCCGCGCTGAACACGGAGCTCGCGATGTCGTTCGTCGTGGCGACCAGGCCGAGCTCGTCTTCGGTTTCGATGTCGAAGTAATCCAGCGTGATCTGCAACGACTGCGTCGAGCCGAACTCGAACTGCGCAATCGCGCCGACGTTCCAGACCGTCGCCGTTTCGGGCTTGATGTCATCGCGCGTGAACTGCTGCGAACCGAGCCACGCGCCGCCCGCAACCGTATAGCTCGCGACGGTATTGAACAGATCGCCTGGAACGATCGCGCGATTCGTATTGCCGTCCACGAAAGGCGCCTGATAGTTCGTGCCGTACGACGCGCGCAGCGCGAACTGATCGACGATCTGCCATTTCGCGGAGACCTTGTACACGGTCGCGTCGAGCCCGATCGGATCGAATTTCTCGTAGCGGCCGGCCGCAGTGAAGCTCAGGCTGTCGAGGATCGGGAAACTGAGCTCCGTAAAGTACGACTGCTGCCGCAGCTGGCTCGCATCGGGCGGGTTGTTCGCGAAAAAGAGGAATGGCCCGGCCTTGTCGAGCGTGCATCCCGTGAAGGTCGGATCCGTCGTCGAGGCTGGATTCTGGCCAGGCCAGTCGCAAGGCGTCTGACCGTTGTAGAACGGATCATCGACCGTTTCGCGATTCCTCTGCGTGCGGTACTGGCCGCCGAGCGCCCATGCGATGTTGCCGCCCGGAAGCGCAAGCGGCGTCTCCCCGCTGAAGACGGCGTCGAACGTAAAGTCCTCGTGGTTGTCTTCGAACTCGCGCTTGTCGAACAGCCAGCGAATCAGCTCGATCGGGTTTTCGTATGCCGACACGTAGTTCGGATTGGCGAGCCCGAGCGTGGGCTGCCCGCGGAAGCTGGTGGCGAACGGGTTGTACCACAAGCATCCGTTCGTTCCCGCGGCCGCCGGGTTCTGAGTGCCGAAGCGAATCGGATCCAGATCGGCGGCGTGGCAGTTGGGCCCGCCGAAGCCGTTCAGTGCTTCCTGCAAGCGAAAGCCCATGACGTCGGGCTGCGAGTTCACCGCCTTGAACTGATTGAACGTCGCCGCGACGTCGTAGCGCACCGAGCTCGTGATCTCGCCCGAAATGCCGGCGGTGACATGCCAGTACTTCGTTTCGTTCGAATTCGGCGTGCTGAAGTTGCCGTCTGCCGCGAAGGCAGGGTTGCCGCCATGAGCGAAGGCGCGATAGGTCAGCGGCGTGAAGCCGTAGGTATTCGCAAATTGCGGGTCGTTCACCCAGCCGGTGCGTTGCGCAAAGTCCCGTGCGTAGGGATTCGTCAGTGGCACGTACAACTGATGAGTTGCGCCCGTCGCTCGCGCCGGACCGCGAATGACCGGCTGCGAAGGCGAGCCGTACTGATGCGGCGAGGAGTTCTGGGCCCAAAGCGCATTGAGGTGGAAATCCGCGCTGTCGCTGATCTTGGAAGTCAGCTGCGCGTACACGCGATGGACGTCGTTCTCCTCCACGAGGTTGTAATACGGGATGTAGTTGTAAGCGCAGCTCGATGAGTTGACGTAAATGCCGCCGACCGCCTCACACGAGGCTTTCGTGAAATCTCCGAGCGTCGCGGCAGAGAGCGCGGGGCCGAATTCGCCGGCTGCCGTCTGGCCGGTGGGCACGGCTGGCGGAAGTCCGCGAGGCGTCCAGCCCGCAAGATTGGTCAGCGTGGAGCTCGGCGCCGGATTGATCGCGTAAGGCAAGCTGCTGACTTTGCGCTCGCTCGTGTCGAGCTCCGAGCGATGATCCCATTCGAGCGCAAACAGCAGGTTCGCATATTCGGTGTTGAAGCCTGCCACGGCTCCGACCTTCCACTCGCCCTGATCCGAGCCGTCATAGGTCTTGTAGGAGGCGGAAGTCTCGAAGCCATCGAACTGGTCGCGGGTGATCACGTTGACCACGCCGCCCGTTGCGTCGGCGCCGTAGGTGACGGCGGCGCCGTCTTTGAGAATTTCGATTCGCTCGATCGCGCCGGCCGGGTACACGACTGAGTTCTGGAATGCGCGACGGCCGTTGAAGAGCGTCAGGGTCTTGTCGCGTCCGATGCCGCGCAGGTTGTATTGCACGTTGTTCGTCAGTGCCGAACCGCTGAAGTAGTACGCCTCACCGGTCGTCGGGCCGGAAATCGGCAGGGACTTCACGAACTCGAGCGGGCTCGGATCGCCCAGCTCCTGCAAGTCCGCTGAATTGAATACCTCCACCGGCAGCGCCGCATCCTCGGGCGTGCCGCGAATCAAAGAGCCCGTCACGACAACTTCTTCGAGCTCCTTCTTTTCTTGAGCCATCACACTCAGCGGAATGGCAGCGGGCAGCAGCGCCCACGCCAACGCCTTCCGGCGTAACGGAATCAGCTTCTTCATATTGATCCCCCAAGAGTCGTTTCTAAGTGTTCACCTCGACGCGTTGCGAGGCGCGTGTCGGTGCGTTGAATCCCTTGCCAGACTCAGAAGTGAAGCACCCTTCGGCTTCCGGCCGGAGTATAGGACGGATGCAGTGCGTCGCAATCGTTTCGAGCCATAAATGTCATCTTCGGCAGTTTTGATGCGAACTCAACAGTTGCGAAGTTTGCATGCCGGAACGATTGTCTTCCGTAGAGCGGCACAAGGCAGGATTCGTCTGGAATTTACGGCGTTGCAAGGACAACAGCATTGCTTCGCAACATCAACGATGCAGCTGCTGAACGAATGCTCATTGCACATTGCAGGGACGCGCACCCGCGGGCGCACCTGCCTTTCATGTGCTTCGAGAGGCGCTACGCGCGAGCGCGATTCGTTTGGATGTGTGCAGTGCGAGCAAGCACGACGCCCAGCAACGCGAGTGCGAAGCCGATGAATTGAACGGGCGAAAGCGTTTCGCGAAAGAACGCGTACGCCTGGATGGCGGCGAGCGGCGGAACGAGAAGCAAGAGCGAAGTGACCTTCGTCGCCTCGCCGTGGCGCATCATCCACATCAGCAGCGAGGTGCCGATCACCGAAGGCACGAGCACCGCCCAGACGAGCGCGCTCCACAAGATTGGGGAGCCATCCCAAGCGCCCGTGCCGACGAGCCCGGTCATGAGCAGCGCGACGACTGAGGCGCCCGCGTTCTGAATGCTCGACGCCACGCGTAGGTCGATTTTCTGCAGCCACTGCTGCAACAGCGTGCCGATCGTGACGCCGACGACACTGAGCAAAGCCGCCCCCGCCGCGGCCAGCGATAGCGACCCCGCCCCGCTGATCGCGAGCTTGGGCGCAAGTACGCAGCCGACGCCCGCAAAGCCGATCAGCAGCCCCGCCCACGTTCGCCCGCCGAGCGCCGTTCCCGTCGCCGCAATGAACAGTGCCGTGAACAGCGGCTGCAATGCGCCGAGCAACGCCATCACGCCCGCCGCCATGCCCTGGCTGATCGCCCAGTAGCTGAAACACAAATACGCGCCCTGCAGCAGCATCCCGGCGAACAGCTGATAGCCGATCTCGCGGCCACGCGGCCACGTCGCGCCCGCGATCGCCGCCAACGATCCCATGACCAGCGAGGTCGCGCTCAAGCGCGCGAGCAGAAACAACTGCAGATCAGCATGCTGGCTGACAGCACGAGCGACGATGAAGCCCGTCGACCAGATCACGACGAACAGAATCGGAGCGCCGAATCGAAGCATGAAAATTCCACTCTGATACACACGCCCGTTCCCACGGGCGCTACTTACGTTGAACCAGCGCTGATCGAGCGCACGCCATACATCATCATTGGGAGTCATCCATGCACACTCGCAGTCTCGTCGCGCTGTTCGCGCTGCTTGGCGCGCTTGCGATCCGTTCCTATGCCTCCGAGCCGGCCTTGGCCACGGCAGCGAAGGATCCGCAGATCCAATGGGGCGCGTGTCCGGAATTCATGCCGCAGGGATGCCGTCTCGCAGTCCTGCACGGCGACCCCGGCAAGCCGAATGCGGATGTGTTTCTGAAGATTCCAGCGGGCGCGGCCATTCCGGATCACTGGCACACGTCGGCCGAACGCATGATTCTCGTCGCCGGTGAAATGCGCGTGACGTATCGAGGTCAGCCGACCGTGACGCTCACACCGGGGATGTACGCCTACGGCCCGGCGAAGCATCTGCATTCCGGCTCATGCGGCAAGGGCGCTGGAGAGTGCGTCCTGTTCATTGCATTCGAGTCCCCGATCGATGCCCATGCGCTCGAGTGATCGCGCGCACTGAAGCGGGCATCAGCGCCGGGCGCCGAGCCTCGCGAGCATTTCCGTCAGCTCCTCGGGGCGAATGTAGAAGTGCTCGCATACGCGCCCCCACAAGAGCGGCGTCGGCACGTCGTGCCCGCCGCGCTCGCGCTGAATCTCATGAAGGAGCCGCAGGACGATGCGCTCCTTGCGAGTGAGGCCGTCGCGAATATCGGGGATGTCGTCGTTCATGGGCATGGGAAAGGAGCGGAACGCTCCAGACAACTTTGCCAAACTCCATCTTTCCTGACCATTGGTCATCCGCCACGGCCCCTCGCCTTCTTTCTGACAGCCCGCCCTCCAGCTACCCTTCGCACCTCCAAAACAAGGGGGGTTCGATGCGCAGATTTCTCGTGTCACTGACCGTGGCAGCCGTGCTTGCGGGCTGCGGAAGCGGAGACAAGCAACCAGCCGGGAAGGCAACGCCCGAGCCCGCTCATGAGATCGGCGTGGCCGCCGTGAACACCGAGCGGCTGCTCGCGAACGAGGCAGGATCCTGGCTCACGACCGGCCGCGGTTATGACGAGCAGCGCTTCAGCCCGCTCGATCAGATCAACGACGCGAACGTCAAAGAGCTCGGGCTTGCGTGGTATGCCGATCTCGATACCGAGCGCGGGCAGGAATCGACGCCCATCGTCGTCGACGGCGTCATGTACCTGACGACGGCCTGGAGCATGGTCAAGGCGTTCGACATCCGCACCGGCGAGAAGCTGTGGGAATACGACCCTGCCGTCGTGAAGTCGAAAGCCGCGGACGCCTGCTGCGATGTCGTGAATCGCGGCGTCGCCGCCTGGAACGGCAAGATTTATCTGGGCGCCCTCGACGGACGCCTGATCGCGCTCGATGCGAAGACCGGCAAGGAAGTCTGGTCCGTGCAGACGACCGACACCACGCTTCCGTACACGATCACTGGCGTGCCGCGCATCATCAAAGGCAAGGTCATCATCGGCAACGGCGGCGCGGAGTATCGCGTGCGCGGCTATGTCACCGCCTATGACGCCGAGAACGGCAATCAACTGTGGCGCTGGTGGACGGTGCCCGGCGATCCGTCGAAACCGTACGAGCAGCCTGAGCTCGCCGAGGCGGCGAAGACCTGGAAGGGCGATGCGTACTGGAAGATCGGCGGCGGCGGCACTGCATGGGACGGCATGGCCTACGACCCCGAGCTCGACATGCTCTATATCGGCACGGGCAACGGCAATCCCTGGAACCAGGCGATCCGCTCGCCGGGCGGCGGCGACAATCTCTATCTCTCCTCGATCGTCGCGCTCGATCCGAACACCGGCACCTATAAGTGGCATTACCAGACGACGCCCGGTGAAACCTGGGACTACACGGCGACGCAGCCGATCATGATCGCGGATCTGAACTATCCGCAGGGCAAGCGCCGCGTCGTCATGCAGGCGCCGAAGAACGGCTTCTTCTATGTGCTCGATGCGAAGACGGGCGAGCTGCTCTCCGCCGAGAAATACGCGCCGGCAACCTGGGCGACGCATGTCGACATGAAGACCGGCCGTCCGGTCGAAGTACCCGAAGCGCGCTACGACAAAACCGGCAAGCCGGTGATCGTGTCTCCGGGCGCGCTCGGCATGCACAACTGGCATCCGATGGCGTTTCACCCGAAGACCGGGCTGATCTATCTGCCGGTGCAGATCTCGAACGCCGCCTATGCGGGACCGAAGGAATTCAAGCTCAACATGCAAGGCACGAACACGGGCACCGATTTCTTCGGCGGCGCCGCGCTGTTCAGCAAGCCCGGCGCGCCGCCGCGCGGCAACGTCGAGAGCTACCTGCTCGCATGGGACCCGGTGAAGGCCAAGGAAGTCTGGCGCATCAAGAACGAGGTCTACGGCTCGAGCGGCATTCTCGCGACGGCCGGGAACCTCATCTTCTCGGGCAATCACAACGGCGAATTCAACGCCTACAACGCAACGACCGGCGAGAAGCTGTGGTCGGCGCCGACGCAAGCGCGCGTCGTCGCGGCAGCATCGACGTACTTGGTCGATGGTCAGCAGCATGTCGCGATCCTCGTCGGCGCGCGCGGCTTGCCGGAAGCGCAGCAGCGCACGAATCCGTTGAGCGCGAACAACTCGCGCATCCTCGTGTTCAAGCGCGGCGGCACGGCATCGCTGCCGAGCGAAATGCCGGCGGCGCCCACGAACGCGGCACGTATCAAGATCGATCCGCCGCTGCTCACGGCGAGCAATGAAACCGTGTTCGCCGGCGAGCAAGCCTTCGCCGCGAATTGCGCCGCGTGCCACGGCCAATTCGCTGTCCCGGGCGCGGGCTCGATCGCGCCGGACCTGCGCTACAGCGGGCTGCTGCCGATTCGCAACGGCTGGAATCCAGTCGTGCGCAACGGCGAGCGCGCCACGCGCGGCATGCCGGGCTTTGGCGACAAGCTGAGCGAAGAGACGACGGACGCGATCCTCGCGTACATCATCAAACGCGCGAATGATGAGAAGGCGGCGCAGGAGGCGGCGCAGGCGAAGTGATGGTTGGGCGAGGGGATTCCGCGCGCACTGCGCGGAATCCCTCACCCTCTCCTGCCGTGCAGGGACGCACAAATGCCGCGAGCGCAGGATGCGCAAGAGCGGCCTCTCCTTTCGGAAGAGGGACGCTCAATTTTGAATCTGCGGGCGGTAGACGTAGGGGCCGACTCGTAG
>Ga0164243_10002367_pt1 | contig 31191 bp, 37 predicted proteins | sample OricompcompostOP_FD_108781 | JGI IMG/M metagenome (GOLD analysis project Ga0164243, IMG submission 108781) | Organic Plus compost microbial communities from Emeryville, California, USA - Original compost - Organic plus compost (OP) | ecosystem: Engineered > Solid waste > Mixed feedstock >... | reverse complement strand
GCCTCCACGTTGGGATTGAACCGCTCCACCCGCTGTGCCGCCCGCTGAGCGGCCCCCAGAGCCTCGTTCAGCTCCCTGTCGGGGGGTACGGCTACCTCCCACAGGTAGATGCGGCGTATCACTTCTCAGGGCCCAGCTTCGGCTTGTCGCTGTTCGGCGTCGCCCACACCGCGAGGCCGGCGAGGATGCCGGTCACCGCGATCCGCACCCACTCGTTACCGGTGACCGTCTCGCCACCGGAGGAGTCCATGGTGGTGGCGAACTCGAAGATGCCGTACGCGGCGGCAAGGGTGGCGATGACGGCCTTGGCGATCCTGTCCACTATTCCGCTCCCCCATCCAGGTTCCACGGTGTCCGGGCCAATTCCTTCAAATGGTCCCTGGTCACGTTGTCATCGAGTATCGCATTGATCAAGAAGCGAAAGCGATAGGCCAAAGTTTCAGCATCCATGCGCATAGCGCGCATCTGCCGCCGAGCCTCCTCCGCCTCCTCCCGCGCCAGCCGGGCCGCGTTCCGTGCCTCATTGGCGTCAGCCTGTGCCTCATTGGCTGTTTTCTGGAGCATTTCGACTACGCCAGCAGCGGCCTCAGAGACTGTCTGAGTAACCTCCGCCTTCGTTTTCCCTCTATTGCGGAACGCTTCGATCAGCGCCCCGACGCCACCCCCGGAAAACAGCGCCAGGATCAGGGCCACCACGATCGCGGCAGGCGAGTCAGGAAGTTGCTCCAGCACTCCGGGCTCCTCTCAGGCTGCGTAGATCATTCCTGATTTGGATCACGCGAGCCATGTGCCCCCATATCCAGGTCAGGCAGATTCCGACAGTGAAGAGAGAGCGGTTCCCGGCGTACGAGTACACGGACGCGGCGTACATGAAAATGGCCGCCGCATTGAACAGCAACCCCGACTGCTCCAGCGGTAGCCCCACCAGTTGAGCCCCACGCCAAAACGCGCCCAGGAGCGCCACCGCCGCCGAGACAGCCAGCGCCACGGCCCACACCGGAGCCCATCCGCCCATCCTGTCCAGGGCCCCCGAGTCGGCAACCCCGGCGGCGAACACGAGGCCGGCGAGGAGGCAGAAAACCAGGGTTGATATCTCGTGGGGACGGTGGCGGCCGACGATGATGATGGATGGTGGCATGGGGTACCTCCAGACGAGTTTGCCCACAGGTACCCCAAACGCCTCACTGCCGACCGATCGCCACCCAGTCGACCACGATGTTCGTCCAGGACGAGTTCGCCAGCGTCGCCGACTGAACGAACAGGGTGAAGCTGGACGTGCCGACCAGGTAGGCCCGAGAGATCCAGGCGCTGGTCGAGCCGGCGGTGGACGAAATGTTCGTCAACACCACCGGGGGCTGCGCGAAAGGCACCTGGAAGTTGACGATCTGGGTGAACGTGTTCTGGTTCGAGAACGTCACCAGCGTGGTGCCCAGCTCCCCGGGAAGGTAGAAGTGGTCCACGCCGCCACGCAGATTCCGCCACGCCGTCCCGTCGTAACGTTCGTGCAGGTCCACATCCTGGCGGTACGAAATCTCGCCCTTCTTCGGATTCGGGTTACGCACCTCCCGGTCGATGGACGAGAGGTAGCGCTGCACGAGGCGGTTCTCCACGCCGTCGTTGTACTGAGCCATGTGCGCCGGAACGTTGTTCAGTTCGTCGGCGTCCGGCAGCAAAAGTCCCTGGTTGGTGGTCGGGTTCATGCGATCCTCCGGGCGGTAATGCGGTCAAGGTACACGGCGTCCTGGGCGGTAGAAGTCCATTGCGCTTGAATGCGCACCCGAAGGAACTTGGCGTTCTCCGGGGCAACGCAACCATTACCGGTGGCACCATACTCTGCCATTACCTGCCACACATGCCCACGGACGAGCAGGTATTGGGTGATGCTTTCCTCCGTGATCAGCGATCCGAAAGTTGAATCGGAGTACCACGACGCCCACATCCGGATGGTTCCAGCGTTCGCCCCGAACAGCAGGTTCGTCCGGTAGTAGCCACCGATGCCCCACCGCTGCTGAGCCTCCACCGGAACGGCGTCCGAGTAGACCGATGCGTTGATACTCGTGGCGGACATGGCGTTCAGGGAGCCGATCTTGCTTCCGTCGAGGAAGTTCGCCGACGCCAGGCGCAGGGTCGTGAACGTGGGCGACCCGGAAGCGCTCGCCAGGGTCCAGCCCGGGGGCGGCAGATTGTCGGCACCCTCCTCGAAGGAGTAGTTGCCGATGGCGTTGACGATCTCGTCGGGGCCGCTGATGCTGCCCAGCGCGAACCACGACGTGCCCTGCCGCAGCAGGGCAACCACATCCCCCAGGATCGGCCGGTAAACGTTGCGGGTGTACCCGCAGAGCACCGGGGGGGCCTCCAAGCCTCCCGGGGCCACGTACAGGCCGTTCGGGGATACGGCGACGACGATGCCGGTCTGGAATTGCGCTGCCGGCTGGGCCTGGAATGCCATTGCCGCCGGCAGTCCGTATGTGGCGTTCATTCCACTCCCCCATAGAAGAACGTGTTCGGGTCCTCGGCATCCTCGTTGAACTGCCGCAGCTCCTGGCTGGTGAACGTCGTACGGTCCAGGGCCATCAGTGGGTAGGTGATCGACTGGATGACGTGGGCGTTGAGCCCGTCGAGGATGGAGTCCACCACCACCACGTCCCCCGGGTCGAGCAGCGGGAAGTGGGGGGTGGAGAACTGCCACGACCGCGCCAGGGCCAGGGATTGGCGCAGGATGCGCGAGGCGACCCGGAATGCGGTCACCCGGTCGAGCGGGGTCTGCACGGAGATTCGGCGGTTGCGCTTGCCGAACGGGCCGCCCCATCGGGTTGGCGACGATGGGTTGGTGTCGCGGACGGTGACCCGCAGCGGGTCGCCGCCTCCGGTGCGCTGCACCTCCAGGGTGATGGAGTTGTAGACGCTTTCCCGGGAGACGGTGCGCACGTAGTCCAGCAGGTTCCCGTTGGGGCCGTCGCTGAGGGTCAGTACCGGCGTCGGCGAGTCCGGCAGGTTGAAGGGGTTCGGGAACAGCCGGAACTCTCCGGTCCGCCCGGGCTGCCAGATCGCGCTCATGGCGGAGGCCAGCTCATCGAGCGCCTGGGCCCGGTTGTCGTTCCAGGCGAGCCCTTGCGGTATCCGCCGGTCACGGATGCCGGGCTCCACGTTCAGCCCGAAGTCCACATCGACGCCCCGCAGGATTCGCCGCATCTCCGCGATCATGGAGTTGCCGTAACGGGGTGCCCACGGCTGCTCGAAGCGGCCCTCCACCACATCGTCGCCGAAGTCAGCGACGTTGACGGTGACCCGATCCCCCACGGGGGTGGTGTGCTGCTGGACGCGCCCAGTGAAGATCGTGATCGGGTAGCGGGCCGTCCCGGTCTGCACACGCACCCGGTCAGCGTTCGGGTCAAACAGCCCCTGGTCGATGAGATCCTTGGGCACCACCAGGCTGCCGGTGCGGCACACGTCCGACATGAGGTTGGCAGTGATGGAGCCTCCGAGCAGTCGCACGTTACGGGCACGCACCTCGGTTTGGGTGAACACATCCACCCTGGCCTGCATCCGGTGGGTGCCGGTGAGGATCTTGAGTAGTCTCTCGTCAAACGGCCACGCCATCAGGTAAACACCCCCTGCGACCAGTCCAGGTAGGTGCGGGCGCTGTAGTCGATGTTGATGAAGTCGATGTCGACCGTGAGCGGGGTGCCGGTGTTCCCGGGCAGGGCGTTGACGAACAGGCCAACCGGTCCGCTCACCGCCGGGTTCAGCACCTTGTTCGTGCTGGCCGTCCAGTTCTCGGGCCGGTCGGTGCCGGTGATCCACGCCCGGGCGACGAGGGTGGAGCCGTTGATCATGTACTCCAGGCTCCAGCGGTCGCCGGGGGCCTGGGTGATGCCGGTGGGCACGTGCGCCAGGATCTTGAAGGCCCCGTTGATGCGGCTGAACAGTTGGACGATGCCCGTGTTGTCGGGCTCGATCCGCAGAACCGCCAAAGCGTAGTTGTCGTTGTCGATGTATCGGCAGGCCATGCCCGCGAGAATGCCGGCCCCGGTCGGCGTCGGAATCCGCATCGACGTGGAGCCCGCGTTGGTGGCCTGCACGTTGTTGATGATGATCAGGCTCGGGGTGTCCGGCTGCGTGACAGTGATGTGCGCTTCGTCGCCGGACACCGAGTAGTTACTGGACGGCGGCAACGCCACCGTCCACGGGCCACCCGTCGGCGCGGCCACACCGAAGCCGTTGGAGACGGTGCGCCCGTTGAAAAGGTCCTGCACCTCGGGGCTCGTGGCGACCGTGCTCAGCTCCCCGTAGGTGAGGTGAGTGCTCGCCATGTCCCGATAAGTGGCCCCGGGCAGCGGAATGTTGTTCCCCGCCACCCATCCCTCGCTGCCGGCGTCGTCCAGCTCCGCCACCGCCAGGGGGACGCTCCACTGCCGGTACGGCTTGCCCATGTCCCGGGTGTTCAGCCGCGTCGCGGTGATGTCCCCGGCGGCGAAGATGTCCGTGCCGTGGTTGTCCAGGCCCCACCCGTACTTCACCGGCAGGGACAGCAGCAGATTCCGGCCAGAGGAGAACAGCGTTCGTACCGCCCGGATGTCGTCCAGGGTGGTCGTGGCGAACCGCAGCTCGGTACTGAAATCCTCCCGCAACTGGGCAACCGTGTTCGGACGTGCCGCGTCGATGACGGGGAACACGCCGGAACGACTCGTGTACTGCTCACCGGACAGGGACTGGAAGAACGCGAACCGCTCATTGTTGAGGCACGAGAAGTCGTGTTCTGCGCAGTTGTCCAGGCGGATGGACCGGCCCGGGATCATCGGGTCACGAATCCAGCCGTGCGGGTCACCAAGGAGACGGACCGTGCGGGCCGCTTCGAGGGTGTTCCAATTGAAGCTGAACGTGTAGAAGTCGCTCACCACGGCGATGGGGCTGACGTTGGTGTTGCCCGGCCCGCGCATGGCGTAGACCGACGGTGAGCCGGTGGCGATGGACCCCTCGGTGGCCTGGAGATCCCACGCCCTACCCAGCCGGTCCGGGTCGCTGGAGGTCAGCACCCGCATCCAATGGGTGTCACCGATGCTCTGCCCCACAATCCGCAGTGGAGTGTTTGCACCCCCGTAGGTGAGCCCGGTCAGCACCTTCGCGGCCAGGGTGTTGGTGATACCGCCGACGGTGGCGATGATGAACGCGGTGATGGTGCCGTCCGGCTGGAGACTCGCCCCCATGTTGTAGGTGTTGGCGTCGTCAACGTAGCGGGGGGACACGCCTACCTGGATGAAGTTGCCCGTCGGCACCTGATCCAACTGGATGGTGGCCTCCACCTGCACGTCCTTGTAGACACCAGGCCCGACCGCGCGTCGCGTCACGGTCGTGTCCATCCGCATCCGGGCCATGCCGGCGTCCACCCACCAGTCGGGCGCGTCGCCGCCGGAAACCGTGTAGGTGCCGGGGGTGATGGAGTAGGTGGGGGTGCCCCACCCGTCGCCGACGGTGCGCTGGAAGTCGTCCTTGATGATGTCGTAGCCGCGCATCTCGGCCCGGTAGAGCAGGTCCACGTCGAACGGCGCGGTGGTGTCGTAGATGATCGCCTTGCCGCCGGACAGGCGTACCGGGGAGCCGATGACCTCCTGGTAGCTGCCGTCCGGCAGCACCCGGTACAGGTTGACCAGCTCATGCTCATACGGCGACCAGTCCACGATCACCCTGACGATGCCCAGCTCATCAATGGGCGTGGCGACCAGCAGAGCCACTAGATCACCGCTCTCGGTTGGTGCTGGATACGACGGGCGTTCGCCTCGTCGTAGCGAACGATGCGCTCATCGATGACCTCCCCGTCGAGGACCAACTGGACGACGATAGTGCCGCCGCCCATGCCGAGCAGACCGGCCTCGGCCATGACCTCGGCGGCCCGGGTGGGGTTGGTCAGCGGAACGATCGCCTCCGGCTTGTTGCCCTCACCGACCCAGGCGAGCTGCTGTCGGGTGACCACGCCACCGTCGGCGTAGCCGCCGACGCCCGTGTAGTCGCCTCCCTTGCCGCCGGGGGCCTTCGCCATCCGCTCCAGCCGGGCCAGTTCCGCCCGAAGCTCCCGGGCCTTGCGTAGCGCGTCGGACAGGCCTGGCGCGTTCACGTCGGTGTTGACTTCCTCGGGTACCTCGTCGTAGGCCCCGATGAGCTTTTCGATCTCCGTCTTGGTGAGGCCAGCGTTCTTGAGGACGCTACGCAGCCGGGCGATGTGGGTGGCGTAGACGGCGTTACCGGCGGCGACGGAGCCCGTCTCCTTGATCTTCGCGTCCCGGGCGGCGATGGCCGCCTTGATGCCGTCGTTGACGGCACGGACGTTCTCCCGGCCCTTGGCGGTGTTGATGTTCAGGGTGTCGCCGTTGCGCCTAAAGGACTCGGTGATGGCGTCGATGGACTCCTCGAAGCGGATGTTCGCGTCGACCCAGCCGAGCTGGGCACCGAAGAACTCGTTCAGGGAGGCGGTCAGTTCCCGGGCCTTGCCGCTGGCGTTGAAGGCGGAGTTGCCCAGGGTGTTGATCCGCTCGATGGCCGGTGAGGCGACCTCGGGCACCCTGCCGACCGAGCTGATCATGTCGTCCAGATCCTGCTTGAGCTGGTCGGGCAGCAGGAAGTCTGGCAGCGAGTTGAGGATGATCAGGAAGCCAAGGAACGACTCGGAGAGGATCTTCAAGGCGTCCGTGACCAAGTAGATGATCTCGATCAGGGCGATGAAGAACGCGGTCAGGCCGGCACGGGCACCCGCCGACTCCGACAGCACCTCCATCATGTAGGCCAGGGCGTAGCCGACCTCCGGTAGATACTGGGCGACGATCTGGATGAACGGCCCAGCGTTACGGAACGCGCTCTCCAGGCCCGAGGACAGCTCCCGCAGGAAGCCACCGAACCCGCCCACCAGATCGTCCAGGTATGGGGCCAGGTGGGCAAAGCCTCGCTGGAAGTCATCGAAGATGTCGGCGAAGATGTCCTTGAGCTGCCCGATCGCCTCGTAGACCGGCACCAGGAACACGTCGGCGGCCTCGGTGAACCCATCGAAGATGAAGTTCACCAGATCCTTGCCGGCCTCCTTGATCCGAGGGTCCCGGAAGGTGAGGGCGACGGCGGTACCGATGCCGGCGGCACCGATTGCGGCGACGATGGCACCGGAGAGCATGGCCCCGATGACGGGGGCGGCGGCAGCGGCAGCGGCGATCAGGCCGATGGTGACCAGATCGAAGGTCTTGCCCGGGGAGTTCAGGGCCTCCATGAAGGATTCCCAGCCACCCCGGAGGCCCTTTTGGACGGCCCCGCGAAGCCCCTTGGCGACTCGATCGCTGTCCCGGTCGACGTTCGTGGTGTCCAGCTCGGGGGTGATCTTGATCTTCCGCCCGCGCTTACCGCCGACGCTCTCCTCGGCCTGGGTCAGACCATCCTTGACCGCCTTATCGACGGCCCGCTGGGTCTCCTTGAGCAGGGCCGCGACACCGCGACCCAAGTCCTTCTTGAATGGGCGCAGGTCGGCGTGTACCTCAATGAAAGCCCTACCCAGCGCCATGGCCTACATCGTATTAGCCGGGGGGCCGTTTAGCCACAAAGCAACAATTGCGGAAACGATGTCCGAATTGACTAACGGTTGCTATTCATCAGGGCCAGGAAGTTCGCCGCCTCCTGCTCCTCGTTCAATTCCACCTTTTGACCCACCGGCGGCGTCTCCAAGTCCCGGTTGAATTGGAGGCGCTGTTCCGGCTTCGTAAAGAACATCGTCAGGCACACGTAGTAGGCGGCATCCAGGAACGACCCCAGGGTCATTCGGTTGATGTCCAGACCCTGCGAGGTGAGGTGGCCGTACACCGTCAGCCAGTGGGCCGAGAGAACCGAGGACAGCCGCAGCGTCCACCACCAGGGACGCCCCGCCGCCATCGCCACCACATCCAGGGCCGCGTCGGTCACCTCGGAGCTGGACACCCGCCGGTCCAGCAACGCCTCTTCCAGCTCCTCGGCATCCTCGTCCGACAGCATCCCCGGCAACACCAGCGAGGCGTCGAACACCTCGTCCAGCAGGATCGCCAACCACTCCCCGGCCAGTCGGGGCGCGATCGTGTACTCCCGACCCGCGATCTCTACCTCAAGAGTCCAGGCCCGGATGGAGGCGAGGGGATCAACGACGCCGGACACGCCGGGCGGGGCCGTTCTTCGGGGCCGTAGCCTTGTCCGCGTTGGGGCCGCGCAGTGCCTTGACGATCAGCGGGGCCAGCTCATCCACGCCGGCCTTGCGGTCCAACACCAACTGGTCCACGAAGTCCCGGTCGTCGTCGGTGGCGATACAGGCGGACACCGCGTCGAGCACCTTCGCCAGGGTGATCAGTTGGCCCTTGACGTTCGTCTCGTCGTCAAGCTGGCGGGACAGCCGCCGCAGCACCATGAGCTGTTCCGGCGTCGGCGCGACGAACGTGATGGTGCGACCTGCGATTTCATGCGTCGCCCACGGGGCAGGCTTCGTGTCCTCGGGGGTCGTAGAAACGGCTGCGGTGGCCTCGGATGTCATGAGGCTAGCCTACAGAAAATCCTCCACACGGGAAGGATCGACTTCCAGCACGGTGATGAATCCCAACGGCCGGCAGGCGTCGACCATTGCGGAGGTCAGGAACGGGGTCGCCCCGACGCCGGGATGGTTGACTGCCTTGAAGTATTCGACCCGGCCGGTGCGTTCCCAAAAGAACCGCAACGTGCCGTCAGGGCGGCGTGGCGTGATCCGGTGAGCCCGCGCCCCGTCGTGGATGATCTTCCCGTACCGGACCCGAGTACCGCATTGGCCCCGAACACGATCCGGGGCCATGCGAATGGAAGTGCCGATGGAATTGGCAAGTCGGCCCGTCTTGCGGGGGGCACGGGCCTTGGCGATGTTAGCTGTCTCGCGTGTCGCTTGACTTACGAGCCGTCGTGCGGGAACGCTGGCCGCGCGCTGAATCGCGCTGCGGTTCGGTTCCCACCGTGCCATCGGTCGCCTCGTTCTCGTCAGCGGTCGTTGCCCGCTGCGCCCCGGTCGCCTTCGCCGGGACCTCGACATCGTTCGACGGCTGGTAGCCGTCCTCGGGGTTCACAGTCTCCTGGGTAGCCATAGTCCCACGAATACCCGCATTCGCGGCAGTCACAACCTCCCCGGCGCGGTACGTGAACCGCTCCCGAGTCAGGTTGTCATTGCCCTTCGTGTCGAAGTAGCCGGCACCCAGCAGGGCCATAAGCTGCCCGTCGTTTGGGTCGATGGCGTACCACGCGCCCTGAACGTAGTCGCCGAACGACCGTGTTGCCTGCGCCTGGATCGGTTCGTTATCGCTCATACCCTGTGCCTAGCAGGAGAAAGAGACAGTGACAACCATCGTGCCACCGGTACAGGCCCCCTGGGGGCCGATCGGTAGCCACTGACGAACCATTGCGTAAGCACCCGGCTCCAGCTCGCGGCGAAAGCAGGCCACCGCCCGCCTCATGGCCGCCGCGTCCAGAGCCACAGTTGTGGCCGCGCCGTCCCACTGCTCACAGGTGGGCAACTGGCCCATATCCCCAGTCGGGGCGCAGCGGAAGATGCCCACCTCCAGGTCCACCGCCCATTCGGTCGGCGGGCAGTTCAGCGCCACCTCGTCGGGGTTGGGGAAGTTCGAGGACGGAAACACCTGGTTGACCTTGACGTAGGCCAGGCCATCGCAGCATTCATCCTCGGTCAGTGACAGGCCCTGGGCGACCTCCTCACCGACGCGCAGGCACGAACGGACCGGCTTGTTCGGGTGGTCCTCCAGCGCCCCGTTCAGGCACGACAGCAAAGTGTTCGCCAGATCCAGGTCCGGCGTTCGCAGTGGCGGCATCCATTACCTCCGGATTCGTGGGGGCGGCATGTCCGGGGTCATCACCCGGGGGCGGGCGAACAGCCCGTACGGGTTGAGGGCGAAGATCACCTGATCCACTTCGGGGATGCCGGTGAAGTTGCGCCGGGTCAGCGAGTCGGTGTCCAGCGCCGTCATCGTCACCCCCTGCCGGGTCAGTGACGACATCCGGGCGGGAAGCCGGCACTCCTGGTTGCGGATCGACTTGGCGAACTCGCAGGCCAGCACCTCAGCAGCGTTGATCAACACGGCTGGGGGCTTGGTGCCCCGCACGTAGGTGACCTGGAACCGGTCAGTGTCGGTGGACAGGTCCGCGTGCTCCGGCCAGCACCCACCGTCGATGCGGACCAGCCAGCGTCCGTCGTCCACCCGGTACGCGCTGGGGTCCACGACGAGGCCATCCTGAATGACCTCCTTGACCTCGTGCACCGGCCCGGGCAGCCACACCTCGCAGCGGGGCCCGCAGGCGCACCCGCCCAGACCGCAGGAGCAGTTACGCCAGGTGCCGGTGGCGTCCAGGTACGGGTACCAGCCGGCGGCGGCCGTGTCCCACACGTAGCCCCACAGCGACGAGTGGTCGGTGCGCCGGCCGCAGGGGCGCACAGTCAGCTCACACAGGCCGTACCGGCGGCCGGTGGCCGCCCACAGCACCGTCGTCGCGTAGTTCGTGGCCCGGGACTGATCCTCGGGGCTCAGCTCCGCCCACACCTCACAGGTAGGCGCGAGCACCCACGCGCAGGGTCCGTCCACCGTCGCCTCCTTACGATCAGTCCGGAATGAACACTATGTCAGGGAAGTAGCAGGTCGATCCGAAAGATCCCGTCGGGAACGTGTCGGACATCGTGAACCGGCCGTTGGGGATCTCCGACGACGCTGGAGCTGACAGCACCCCGCTGACCTTGCCGGCGGTGAAGAAGCCCGGGTCGGTGATGTAGCGCGGGTTCGCCGTTGACTGGTACACGCACGCCACGACATCCTGGGTCGCCACCAGGCTCGCCGGCACCGGCAGGTCCACCTCGTTCCACGCCCCCCACGTCGGGGCGACGAAGGTGGCCTCGGCCAGCCGCGCCTCGGTGGCGTAGTCGTACAGCACGAACTTCACCGACGACCCGGTGTCGGTGTCCGGGAACCGCCACCGACCCTTCGTCACCTGGCCTGGCACGCTCGGACGCAGCACCGTTCCCAGGGTCAGCGGGCCGCCACCAGAGTCCAGGAAGTCGGTGTTCGCCCCGGCCAGGTCCGCATCGGTGAACAGGGATTGGCCGGTCGGTGGGGGCGTGGAGCCGAATGGCAGGTAGACGCCGCCGAAGCGGACAGCCCCATTGATCGGAACCTCCACCCACGCACCGCCGACACGGGCCTTGACGGTAGCCATCAGGCGCTCGTGTCGATCCAGACGGCCCCGTCGGGGACCGCGCCCGGGTCGACCGGGCCGACGTACAGGACGACGTTGGCGCTGTCCACGTAGGCGGTGCCGTTGTGCAGCTTCCCGACGGGGGCCTTGCCGTTGAGAGCCGTTTGGGTGGCCGTGGACACCGGCTTGTTGGCGTCGGAGGTGTTATCGACGTTCCCCAGACCGACCATGGCCTTGGTGATGCCGGAAACAGTGCCGGTGAAGGTGGGGTTGTTGATCGGGGCCTTGGTGTTGAGGGCCGCCTGCGTCGCGGTGGAGATCGGCTTGTTGGCGTCGGAGGTGTTGTCGACGTTGCTCAGTCCCACCGCCGCCTTGTTCAGCGTCTGGAACGTCTTGTCGCCGCGCCAGTACTGGGCGGTGGTGCCGGCGGCGATGGTGGGTTCCGCGCCCACGTCCTGGGCGTCGAGGATGACGATGCCGGTCTGCCCGTTGACCGAATCGACGGCACCGCCCTCACCGCCGCCGCCAGGGATCTGGGAGATCGGGATCTTCCCGTTGGCGTCCAGCGGACCCGCCGGGCCACCCACGGTGCCCACCCGGGACGCGAGCACGTACATGGTTACCGGCGGTGCGGTCGAGACGGGCGCGATGTCCGCCAGGTCCACCGTCGGGGCCAGCGACACCGGCAGACTGATGATCCACGACTGGGACTCGCAGTCGGTGTTGAGCACCACCCGGTAGGTGAAGCCCTGCGGCGTCCAATCCGGGTCATCCGTGGCCGGCAGCACCACGCTGAATGCGCCGTCAATCAGCCGCATCGTCTTATTCACGGGGGTAACGAATGCGTCGTCGGTGGGCCCCTGCAACAGGTAGCTACTGACGAACGTGATGGTGCCCTCGGCCGGCAGGCCGGTGTCACCGTCAACAAACCGGCCGGTCAGCGTGATGGTGGTCAAAGAGTCCGGGTACGCCATCAGGGCCCCCAACGGTCGGGCCGGGCCGGCAGCGGGAACGGGGACACCGCCGGCCCGGCGGCCTATCAGGCGACGGTGACCTCGCCGGTCCAGATCGGACCCGACACGGTGGTGGAGAACGCCGTCACCGTGTACGTGCCCGCACTGTCGTAGGTGTGAACCAGCGGGCCCACCGTGCCCACCGGAACGGCGGACACCTCCGAATCACCCCAGTTCACCATCGCCGGCAGGGCCAGGCCCGCCGGGAGGGTGAGGGAAGCCCCGAGGGAGCCGGTGCTGGTCACTTCCAGCTCGCCGCTCACCGACGTGGCACCGCAGGTCGGCTCCGGTGGCGCGAGAGTGGTGAGCTGCATGTGCCGGTGGTCCTTCGACGTGATCGGGGTCAGCAGCGGGGCCGGCTGGCCCGCGTTGGCACCCGACTCGATGAGGCGGATGTTGTACGGGCCGACACCCCACGGGCTGCCGAACGAGGTGCGGCCGGTGACGGTGAAGTTCGCCAGGGCGTTCTCCTGGGTCACGTCACCGACGACGCCCTCCTTCACCCACGGGAGCAGGAAGTACCCGTAGTTCACGCCGCCGTCGCAGGCGTCGTCGCCGCTGACCCGCTGCCACGACTCGAAGGCGAAGTTGGAGTTGTTGACCGATCCCTCGCGGGTCCGGAAACCGACGGCGCGGGGAGTGTCCGCGTCATCGAGGACCAGCGGCTCGGCGGTCATGATGTTGTATAGCTCCGGATCCACGTTGCAGAACGTGATCGTCACGTTGATCCACTTGAGGATCGGCGGGGACGTGTCCCGAACGCACGGCTGACCGTCGGCGTTCAGGGTGAAGAAGTCCTGCCGGTCCTCCTGCTCGACCGTCTGCTCGATGGTGATGATGCCGTTGGAGGCCACGGAGTTGTTACCGGGAACGACGTTGCCGCAGGCGTCGAGCCGGGTCACCCGGACCGCCGGCACCCGCAGCAGGGAGTAGCAGGTGGAGGTCATGATCAGTCCTCGCTCTCGGAAGCGGCCTCACCGAACGGAACCGGTGCGGGCTTGCGACCCGAACCCGGCGGACGGCCCCGACGGCGCTGGCCGGTGATCTCCGTTTCGCCGGACTGGATGTACTTCTTGTGCAGGTATTCCGGCACGACGAACGCGATGCCGCTACCGTCGGTGTTCGTCTTGACGTGCCGCGCCTTCTCGGCCAGATCCAGCAGGAGGCGGATGGTTTCCTTCTCCTTGCCGGGCTTCGGCACGACCAGCGCGTAGCCCTCGTCCATGTCTCGCCTCCTTACAGGGTGAACAGGGTTGCGTCGATGGCCGCCGCGAAGCACTCGTACGACACCGCGTACTCCCGCTCCGCCTGGCCGTAGACCTGATTGGTGGTGCGATCCAGGGCCGCCGGCAGGGGCGTGGTGAACACGTCCGAGTCGGGGGCCCGCCACACCGTCACCTGGCCGGTGATGTAGACCCAGGCGTGACCAGCCGCTGCCGCCACACCGGCCGGGCTGGTGTTGGCGTAGTTGCCGAAGCTGATCGCCGTACCCATGGCGGTCTTCCACAGCCGGCCATCCCGGACCAGGCCGCCACCGTTGACGAAGTGCGCGGCAGCGGTCGCCGGGACGTGCAGGACCCCCGGCAGCCCGTACCGGGCGTACAGCCACGCCTCCAGGTCACCGATGGCCTGCGCCACGGACACCGCCGTGCCCAGGTCGGTGGCCCCCTGGAGGCTCGGGTTGGCCCCGAAGGTGCCCTCCGAGAAGATCCGCTCCACCGTGGCCTGCTCGCCGGCCCGCAACCGTTCCAGCAGCCATTGGCGAAGCTGCGCGTCGTCCAGGCCGACCGGGGCACACTCCAGATCGGAGCGGACCACGAACGGGTCCGCCGTGATCAGCGACGCCCCGCCGGACGTGAACGACTTCGCCTCCGCCGGGGCCGGGCACTCAATCTCGTAGCCGGTCGGCAGCGCGCACACCGCGCTCTGGTACTCCAGGCCACCGGAGCGGGCGTGAGGAACCAGATCGAGCGGGCCGTTAGCCACGTCGAACAGGCCGTACCGGTTGACCAGCGCCCCCGGGCGTGGCACGTACAGCCGGGTGTTAGCGAGGACCGCCATGTCTCCTCCTTCCTTGGACTAGTGGTCCTGGACCAGGGCCCGGCTCCGAAGAACCGGGCCCTGATCAGGAAGGGGTTACGGGGTGACCGCGCAGTCCTGGATGACGGCGGTCGAGGCGGTGACACCGTTCGCGCAGATCGGGGTCGAGTAGACCCGCGACAGCGGGCCCATCCGCATCGGCAGGTAGCCGTCCTCCATGAACAACTGGGTGACCTGGTTCTGCTGGAGGTTCACCGAGTCGTACACGGTGTCGAGCCGGATCACGTCCTGGCGGGCCAGGAGCCAGGTGCCCGCCGGGTAGGCGAGGAACTTGACCGTGGTGTTCGGGATGTCCGTCGGCGCGGTGAGGGCACCGAAGCCGCCCGCGACGCCGGAGAAGGCGTCCTGCCAGTCCATGACGTACTGGACCCGCACGTTGCGCCGGGCGAACATCTCGTTGATCGCCGCGTCGGCCAGGTCATCGTTGGCCGCCGCGTTGCGCCGCATGTAGTCGGCGCGCAGGACCAGCCGAACCCAGTCCGGCAGGGTGACCTCGATCGGGGCGTTGCCGGAGCGCAGCCGGTACCGGATGTCGGTGGCCGCGAACTCGACCGCCGTCATCAGGGTGGACAGGGCCGGGGCAGTGGTCGCCTCGGTCAGGGTGAGAGCGACGGCGGTGGAGCCGTCCTCAACGATGTCGATGATCTCCCGGTTCACGAGGTGCTGGAACGCGGCCAGGGAGCCCCGGGTGAACTCGGCGACGTACTCCGGGTAGCCCCGGTTCTGGAGCAGCGAGCCGGTGAGGCACAGCGCCGCGACGTTCAGCCGCTCATCGATGAACGGCGGGCAGTCGATCTCCAGGCACGTCTTGGCGGTGTCGGCGATGACCTGCGCCTCGGTCAGCAGGGTCATACCCGGGACGTTGGTGTCCAGCGCCGGGTAGGTGCCGCCGAAGAACTTCGACCAGTCGATGCCCTGGTTGTGCCGGATGCCGCCCCGGCGGGCCACAACCTCGGGGAGGTTGAACAGGCCCTCGGTGGTGACCGGGTTGACGGTGGAGTACACCGTCTCGGACGGGGCACACCAGCCGGCCGCCGCGACGAGGGCGTTGTGCTGGGTGACCTCGTTGGCCGCCTTCTTCTGGAGGTCGGTGAGCTTCGTGTAGAGGCTCATCTCGCCGTCGTTGTCAAGGAGCTGCTGCTCCTCGGGGAACTGCCGCTCGATGAGGGCGAAGCCGTGCTGGAGCCGGCCGCCGCGCCCGCCGACCTGGCGGGGGCCGCTGCCGTAGGTGCGGGCACGCGCCTCGAAGGCCTTGCCCAGCTCATCCCACTCCAGCTCCTGGCCGGAGGTGAAGGTCGGCAGGTCCGCAGCCGCCCGGATGGTGAAGGTCTTCTCCTCCGGGAACTCGTTCGGGTCGGTGCTGCCGGCAACGTCGGCGACCTGGACGGAGCGCCGCATTCCCTCACCGCCCTTGGAGACCTCGGCGGAGACGACCTGGGTGCCCGGCTCGACGGTGGAGGCGACGACGGCAGCCTTGTCGGTGCCCTCAACCACCTCACCCTCCACAACCTCGGTGGTGGTGGTCGACTCGGTGGCGGCGGTCTCGACCGAAAGCTCCTCGATGCCCTCGAACGCGGCGAGCTTGTTGACCTTCTCGGTCCGCTGGGCGATCTCCTCGTCGGCCCGGACGATGAACTCCTTGGCCTCCTCCATCTCGGCGAGGAGGTCGTCGGAGACAGTCTCCGGGTTCTCGACGGAGGCCCGCAGGCTTGCGAGGTGCCGGACGGCGGCGTTGCGCAGCTCAGTGATGCCAGCAACGGTGAAGTTGCTGAGATCCTGGGTGAAGTCCATGACTTGATGGCCTTTCGGGCAAGTCGGAAATGGTCACAACTTCCTCGACAGGCCCTCAGCCATCGTGCGAGCTAGTGCAGAGCGTACTTTATGTCAAGTAGTCCCAACAAGATCGGTTGTCCGGTTTTGTCCGGGGTTGCATTTCGCTCCGCCACCCTCTACAGTTGTTTTCGCACCAAGGGGTTCCTTTCGTGCCAGATGGGGATGGGTGCAAGGCCGACGCTGCTGCAACAGTCGTCGGCAGCGCCCCGGGAGCGCCAACTCCCGGGGCGCGCATCCACCCCACACCACCAGCTCCCCTGCTAGCAGGGAGTCGCCCGGGTACCCCAGGGGCGATGACCGAGGGACGGCACCCCAGGGTGTCGACGGCCGATCCTCGGACTGGGGTTAAACTTCCATAGATTTCCTCCCCAGGAAACACTGGGCCCCCCGGATTCCAGCCCTCCCGCTGACGCGCCGGGGGGCTCAGTGCATCTAGGACACGCCACGCTACTTGACCCTGCACCAACATCCTGTAGTGTGAGGCCTCGTTGTGTCCCATCAAGATCCTGGAGGGGAATGAATGAAAATCCGTAACGTACAGACCACAGCATTCGCCGCAGCGTTCGGCCTCGGAGCCCTGACGCTCGGCTACAGCCTCCCGGCCGCCGCCGATCCCGGCGACCGGATCTGGAGCCCCGTCAACGACGCCGCGTCGATCGAGAACGAGAACACGGTCCGGCTTACTGGCGGCATGACCTCCGTCGAGGCAGCGAACCTCGGCATGACCGTGGAGGCCGGCACTGAGGTGTCCTTCACCCCGGACCTGGGAGCGGGCGTCACCTGCGGCGGCGGCGCTCCCCGGGTGTTCGTGCAGGTCGCGGAAACTGTCTACAACTCCTTCGACGGAAACCCGAACCAGTGCGGCGGCCCCGATGGGGTGGTCCGCTTCACCATCCCGACCAGTGGCACGATCACCTACGCAGGCGTCGTGTTCGACAACGGCCAGCAGGGTGAGGTGAAGATCAGTGACCTCACCATCGGCGAGGAGAAGGTCAACTTCCTGGCCGTCGAGACGAAGCGGCTGGAGACGATCCCCGCGCCGGTCTACACCCCGCCGACCTGCGACGAACTCGGCAAGGTCGAGGAACCGGCTCAGCTTGCCGAGGGGATCGAGAAGTACGACATCAAGCCGGCCGTCGAGGGCATGGTCGAAGTGGACGTGGTACTCAAGGACGGGTACCTCAAGCCGGATGGCTGGACGCCCTGGATCTACCCGGTGGCGAAGAAGCAGGGTGCGGAGTGCGAGGTGGATGAGTCCCCGAGCCCGTCGCCGAGCGTGACCCCGAGCGTGACCCCGAGCGCTTCGGCTTCGCCGAGCCCGTCGGTGGCTCCGACGCAGCCGGACACGACCCCGAGCGCGGACGAGACGATCCCGGTCGACAACTCCGACTCCCTGCCGGTGACCGGTAGCCCGGTTGTCCGCGCCTTCCTGGTCGGCGGCCTGCTGGTAGTGATCGGCCTGGCCGGCATCGCCCTGTCGCGGCTGCGTTCGCGGCGGTTCGAGGCGTGACTTCGGGGCAGCCGACGCAGGTCACCCTCTTCCTGACGGACAAGTCGTTGGAGGCAGCGATCGAGGCCTCCAACGAGACGGGTGACAACCTGACCGACACCATCAACCGGGCTCTCGTGGTCTACAACCAGGTGCTGCGGGCCTCGCGGACGGGAGGGTCGTTCTCGTTCCAGGTCAAGCCGGACCGCCCGGATGAGGTCCGGGTCCAGGCGGAATTGGTGATTGCACCCCGTACCTAGGTTTGCTAGGCTAGGGGCACGTCAGACGCCAAGTCGGACGGTCCAGGGGGATAGAAGGGGAGGGCCCCCCGAGGGGTGGGGCCCTCCCTGATCCACCTTCCAAGCCACCGGCGCGTGGACTTCGGGTCTGTAGCGCCGGTTCCTACTTCTGGGGAGGAGTAGACATGAAACTTGCCGAGGTTGTGCAGGGCCGGATCAAGGTCCACGACGTTATCCACTACATCGATCACCCGAACTTCCACGTGTGGGAGATTGACCTGGGGTCGAAGTACCCGGGCGAGGTGGACTGGCTCAGCACCGACGAGGGAGTCTCCTTCATGATCCTGCCCGACTCCCGGACCATCAACACCGTGGACACGGACGTGAACACCCAGATCAGCTTCACGGGCATCAACGGGTGGGACTGGACGGTCATGTCTGAGGCCGCCCGGTACACCTGGCGAATCGTCCTCTACCGGGACAACCTTCTCGCCACCGACAAGTAGACCTTCCGCCGCATCCACGCCTATGGGGTAGGGGCCTGGATGCACGAAGAACCCCCAGGCCACAGGGGTGGGGCCTGGGGGTTCTTCACGTCCGGGCTACTTCGGAACGACCTTCGTGGTGATCGTGCCGCCCTGGATGCGCGCCTCGGTCAGCGCCTTTTGCCGGTCATCGAACTCCACGGGCTCCTTGCCGGGCACGGTGAGCATGTAGACCGTCTTGTTCTTGTTGCAGCCGCAGGCCACGGTTACTTCTCCTCCTCCAGAATCCGGCGCAGACGTTCACGACGCTCCCGGCTGGACTGCCCGTCCAGGAAGGCGTCGATGTCGCGCAGCTTCACCATCGGGTCGGTCCGCTGGACGGGGATCTCCGCCCGGTCCTGAACCATGCCAGCGGCCAGCAGGGTCATGTCCTCCCCGGCGGATGCGCGCAGGACCGGGAAACCGGGGGTGTTGACGGCGAGGGCGGCGATGAGTTCGAGGTTGCCATCGACCCGTCGCCAGTCCCCGGACAGGGGCGAGAGACGGAGTTGCGCAATACGCTGATCATCCACTCCTGGAAGGAGAGCCCCGGCCACCCAGATCCCGTGCCCGTCCTCGCCGATGTTGACGGCGGCCACGGCGGTGCCGGCGTCGTCGTAGTGCTCCAGGGCCGGGCGGATGCCGTACTGAGGGTCCGCGTGACCACCCCCGAGGGTGATCTTTCCGACCGCCAGCTCCTGCCCATCGTCGGTGATCACCGTCCCCACCTTGAAGTAGCGGTAGTCCGTGACCGAGTGCGGCGCGGTGACGCACTGGTTACCGATGCCGGTGTGGCAGATGCCCCAGGAGGCCAGGTGGCCGTAGACCCGGCCGTCGTCGGTGACCCGCAGCCCGGTCGGGGCCTGGAGGTCCGGGTTGCGGAACCAGGCCGCCGGGGGCCGGAAACCGGCCGCTGCGGCGGCGGTCAGGGCCGCCTCATTCTTGCTCATGCCAGCGTCTCCCGTTCCCTCAGCGCCGCGACGCCCGCCGCGCTGCCACGGGGGCATGACGCGGGGGTCGGCGAACGTCTCACGGAGCACGTCGTAAATCTCCGTGATGACCTTGCGGATCTGCTCCTTCTCGTTGTCCGGCACGTTGGGCAGGCCGCCGTGGGCTCCGGACAGGATCGCGGCTGCCGCGTACACGGCGTGCGGGACGAGGGTCATCTTCCCGTTGATCACGTCGGCGATGGGCAGCCGGTACGACGCCTTGTTGCGGGGGTCCCCGTCGGACTGCCGCCACAGGAACGCCTTGCCGAACACCTCCGGGTTGCCGCCGGACGCCTCGACCAGCCGGGCGATGGCGTCGTCCGCGTCGAAGGGCTGGTCCCGGTCGCCGAGGGGCATCTTGGACCAGGAGGAGGAGTTGACGGTGAAGTCGGCCAGCCCCGGCCCCGGCTCCTCGAACAGGTCGGTGTGGTCCAGCTCCTCGAACTCCAGATCGACGCCAGCCGAGGCGAGGACCGACTGGACCTCCTCGTCGTGGACGGTGATCTTGAGGTTGGCGAACGCGGGCTTCGACACGAATGTCAGGCCCGCCATGGTCCCCTTGGTGACCCGGAAGCGCGGCTTGTCGTCCGTCGCCACCATCTCGTAGGTCAGGTCCGGCTCCAGGTCCACCGACGGGCCCGCCACGCCCTCCTTGAGCAGGTAGATGGCGCGGGGAACCTCGGGGACGATGCGCGGGTCCAGGAAGCGGCCCCAGCCGATGATCTCCGTGCCCAGCTCCTCGTACCCGTCGAGCGTGGCAACGGTGACCGCGTTGGCGTGCCCCTGCCCCCCGGTGACGAACTGGAACATGGCGGGCAGCGGGAAGTCCCGGTGACCCAACGCCCCGGGGGCGAACTCCCGCCGATCCCCGGTGGGCCGGTTGAGCGGGGCGATCGGGCCGCGCCACGAGATCACCCGCTGCATCGGCACAGCGGCCCGCGCCTCAGCCTCGCTCACCTCGAACGTCTCCGTCTCCATGGACGACTCGACGCCCTTCTCAGCCGGCCATTCCCCGGTGGCTGACTTGTGCAGTTCCGCGCACAGGCCCTTCGGGTCGCGGACCTTTCCGGTCAGGTGCCGGACGCACCGGTCAAAGGACCCGTCGGTTCCCCACCGGATCTTCGCGGCCCCCTCACCCCGAGTCCAGTAGCGGACGAGACGGCGCGTGTTCGGGTTGCTCTGGTCGATAGCCATTTCTCATCCCCACTGACTTGCCATAGCGCGTGCTACACCAGTGAATGTACGGGCTCTGATCTTCGCTCCGCGACGCCCGGGAACCTTTCCCTCCCCGATGGCTTCCGTCTGAACCCAATGCCCCTGGGGTTCCACCATGTTCGTCGGCTCCAAGGGCGGTACCCCTTTCAGCCATAAACAGGTCCGCTTCATCCACGGCTCGCCGAACATGTACGGGTGGATGATCTGGTCGGGCTCCCGCCACATTCGAGACAGGATTCCGGTCGGGTTTTCGATGACGATGCGCGGGCAGTCCGATTCGGCGATCAGCTTCACGAATTCGACGGCTTCGAGCAGTCGCCCGTCGGCCATCTTCTCGCCCCAGTAGCGGGCCCCGACGGCGGACAGGTGCTGGCACGGCGGAAACGCGATGATCATGTCCCATTGGATGTTGCGGAGCGCGTGCCGCACATCCCCCCGGAAATGCCACTCCGAGTTGCCCTCGTCGGGGCGCAGGTCGCAGGACATCGCCATGTGGCCGCGCTTGCGGAACTCATCCCGCACCACCCCGGAGTATTCGCAGGCGACAAGAACGTTCATCGCCGCCTCCACCAGTTACGAGCCAGCGGGTATAGCGCCACCGAGAACCACGCCACCAGGATCAGCACGAGCAGCCCCAACGACCAGGGGTTGTCCCGCATCGGGTCGTTGAGTAGGTGCCACAGCCAGTCCCTCATCGCCGCGCCTCCCGGATCTGCATGGAGCAGCGGCACCAGATCACCAGATGCGGCGGGGCGCTTGGGTCGCCGGGCATCATCATCGGGAAGCCGTCCACGATGAACGGCTGCGACAGGAGCACCTCCTGGCCGTCGGCGCGTCGGTGCGCCGGCCGGACCCGGGAGTCGTCCGAGTCCAGCCACCGCTTCACCATCGAGACACCCTCGTCCCGCTCGGCCTGCAACCCGGCGGCGTAGGCACCCGCGTTCGCGGCCCGGTTCACCTCCGTCACGGCGATCGTCTCGGCCCGGCCGCGCCACCGCTCCGACCCGGTGGTTTCCAGGACCCGCTCGATGCGGGCGGCGATCTCCCGGACCCCTTCGCCGTCGTTCACGCCGTCCGTGATCTCCGCGAAGATCAGGTTGTACCCCTCGTCGGGGATGCGGACCAGCAGGTTGCGGGACATGGCGAGCGACGCCTGCACGTAGGAGTCGGTGGACACCAGCGACGAGTCGGAGTCCGGCAGCACGTCCTCCCAGCCGAGCCGCGCCGAGGGCACCAGCTCGGGAATGATCCGGTCCACCTCCTCTTCCCATTCCGGCACCGTGGAGTAGATGCTGGTCGGGTCGGGGGTGATCCCGAACCGGCGGTAGACGGCCATCACCGCGTCCAAGACGCGCTGGAGCCAGCGGCGCAGCGCCGCCCACACCAGGGCAGTCAGCCGCCGCTCCTCACCGTCCTGGCCCGGGTAGCTCATCGGATCAGCCCATGCTCCTTGAGGACCGCCGCGAGCCACGACCGGTGGTGCGGGGTGGACCGCACCAGCAGAGTCGCGCAGTAGCGCTCCAGGACTGTTTGCATCCGCCGCACGTCCACGTTCAGGCCCTCGAACATGAGGGGGAGCTTGTTCCAGGCCCCGTCGAGCAACTTCTCCACATGCTGCTGCCCCTGCACCCGGATCTTGGTGTGCAGCTCGAACGCCTCCACATGCTGCCACTGGGCCCGGTGCTCGCGGGTCAGCAGGCGCTTACCGGCCCGGTCCAGGGCGGTCATCACCACCGCGTCGGCGGCGACCAGGACCGCCGACGGCGGGTCCACCAACTCCTGGGCGCGGGCGGCGGCGATCAGCCCGGAACCGTTCGGGCCGGTGCCGGCGGGACGTTCCGGCATCGGGGCGGTCTGCCCGTTGTCGATGGCCCGCTCCGGTGCCGGCGGTGGCGGTGGGCCGGGTGCGTTGGGGTCCTGGCCGGGTGGCAGTTCGGCCAGCGGCACGGTGGTGTCGATCTCGCCGAGGCCGGCGGCTTCCCGGATGCCGGGGGAGTTGATCAGGGTCGGGTCCCGCAGCATCAGCTCCTTGAGGAAGCGGGCGTTCTCCTGCTCCTCGGTGGGGGCGTCGAGCTGTGGGTGGTAGTTGCCGGCCCGCAGCACCGCATCGGCGTTGACGACGCCCTGCTCATAGAGCATGAGGGTGTCCTTGAGCCGGTCGGGGCGGACGGTCAGCGGCGCGGTGTCGAAGGCGAAGGCGTACTTCTTCGGGTCCTTGCCCAGCGTCTTGAGGGCCGGCTTGAGGTAGGCCTCGGTGAGCGCGTGGCAGATCCGATTCATCAGCGGCTCGACGTGGATCTTCACCGCCGACTCTTCGATGTGCCACGCCGACCAGTGGTTGGTGTCCCCGGTGCCGGTGATCACCTCGGGCGGCATGTCCAGCGCCAGGGACAGCCGGCGCAACGCCTCGTCGCGCAGCAGCTTCGCCTTGTCCGACAGTTCCGACTCGAAGCGGATCGGCTTGTCGGGCATCGCGTTGATGGCCTCGACGGGCATCTCCACCAGGATCGGCACTAGCGCGGCGGCGGAGCCGTGCCCGGACAGCGACGCGGACGCGGCGTCGGTCAGGGCCTTCATCAGACCTTCCGCACCGCTGGACTGCTCATCGGTGTGCGGGAAGTCGACGTTGTTGGGGATCGGCAGGATGCCCGCCCCGGCTAGCCGGGAGTCGATCTGCGAGAACACGAACTTGGTGAGCTGTTCGATCTCCCGCAGCACCGGCAGGGCCGCCCGGGTGGGCGAGTCGGCCATCTTCATCCGGCGCGGGTGTGGCGTCCACACGCGGATCACGATGTCCCGCTCGGGAAGGATCTCCTCCTTCCCGTTCCCCGTGTCCACGATCAGCCGGCCACCTTGGCGGCGAATCTCGGAGGCGGTGGTGACGAACCAGCGGTCCTCTTCGGAGGAGGCCCGCTTGGCTCGCCCAACGATGTAGGCCTCGCCCGGGACGGTGAGGTTGACACCGAGGGCGCGTAGGGCTTCGGCTTTCGCGGCGGGCCCACCGAATGCGGTGTCGGCGAGAGCCTGTACCTCTTCGTCGTTGTCCACCTCTTCGCCGATGCGGCCAACCTCATCGACCTCGGCGACGTAGATGCGAACGCGGGAGCAGGCGGAGCCGATGTAGTTGGCGGCGAAGTGCAGTTCGCCCACCACGTCGTACATGCGCCAACATTCGGCCTGCCACTCTTCGTCGCGCAGCTTGAAGTCACGCCACGCATCGGCACGATTGAGGGTGACCCGGGCGGCGGAGGCAATGAGGGAAGTGGGCGGCGATTCCGTTTCTGCCCGCCGTTCGCGGCGTCCGATTGCCATTCGTCACCTGTCCAAGAGGGCCGCGAATACCGCCGCTTGACTGAATGCCAATGTTAGAGGTACAAGCCACCACCAGGAAACAGCTAGTACCAGGCACGCGAATACGGCGGCGAGTCCGCCAACCCAAATGGACGTGCAGTACGGGCAATGGACAAGGTAGGTCAGTTTTGACTCTTCTCCGAACTTTCTGATGACGAACTTCCGGAATGGTTCGGTGATGTAGTCGTCCACGATGAGCTTTGTGCCCCGAGCTGTGGCTAGGGCCAGGATAAACAGGTACAGGGCAAGCATGTCCGTAGCCTAATCCCTTGATCACCCGAATGGTGAGGTGGTGCTGCGGACATTTGGCAGCCACCGGCCCGTTGGCGTGTGAATACGAACCTCGCGCCTCTCCCCGGCCATCAGGTGACGTACCGCGTGCACCAATGCGTCAAGCCGGTCAGGCGAGTCGGCGGCGACCATCGGGTCCCACTCGACCATCTGGTTCTCCAGCAGCTCGAAACGGCCGACGTGGTGGACGCGGCGCTGTTCGTAACGCATGGCAACCGGCTCGGCACGGGTCTTTTTGCCGTGCTTCGAGTCGACGGAACGCATCGGCGGGGTGGACCGCTCCGGGAACAAGCCGCTCTTGATCAACTCCTTGTAGGCGTCGCTGAGCACCTGTTCCATCCACACCTTGCCCAGGTTCGACTCGTACAGCAGCGTGTCACAGCCCCACTTGGCGAAGGCCCGCCAGGCGTGCAGGGCCGCCGGCCGCCCCGAACCCATGGTCGACTCGTCCGCCAGTACGTAGATGTGGTTCTTCGGGTCACGGGCGGCGATGACGATGCCCATCTCGTCGTCCTCACCGGTCAGGGCAGGGTCGACGGCGCATACCCGGGACACTTCCAGTTCCGGCATCTGGGTGACCCGACCGGCCTCGATGTCGCTGTACTTGAATAGCGCCCCATCCATGTTCTCGATGAGTTCGCCGTACAGCTCCTGGCGGCCGATGGTGGTTCCTTCGTACCGCTTACGCATTTCCTCCAGCGTCATCGCGGACAGGTTTGCGGCGTTGTCGAAGGTGCTGCCGCGCACGAGGGAGACGGAGCCGTCCTCGCGGGCCACCCATTCCCGGATCAGATCCACCGGCTTCGGGGTGGTGGTGACGAATACGCGCGGGTGGTCGTCAAGAAGGTCGGCGCGCAGGGACGGCATGATGCCTTCCTCCCAGGACGCCTTGAGGTACTTCCACTTACAAATTTCATCGAGCCACGCCCCGGCAGCGTTGTAGCCGCGACCCACGTCGGCGTCGTCCGCGCCCTCGAAGTAAATCTTGGTGGCCGCGTCGCCGACCAGGATCATCGGCTTCGGGTGCTTGATGTACTTGTACTTGATCTCCCGGCGTTCCAGCACACGCAGCAGACCGGCCGGGCCCTCCACGCAGATCGTCCGGGCGTCGGCCAGCGTCTCGGCGATGACCAGCCACTCGGTGGGGGTGCCGTGCCGGTCCACCGGGTGGTCCTGGGTGCGCTGAATCAGCCACTCCGAGCCGGCTCGGGACTTGCCCCAGCCGCGACCGGCCAGGGCGAGGTGGATGAACCAGTCACCGGGTGGCGGGATCTGCTCGGGGCGCGAGGTCCACCACCACTCACCTCGGGCGATCTGGACCAGCACGTCGTTCGGTTGCTGCGCGATCCAGGCGATGCGCTCCTCAACCGGGAGGCGGGCAAATCGTTCGGCAAGGGACAGACCCATACGATGAGCATAGAAGGTGCAAAGTGTTCAGAGATCCCTCCCTGTCCAGGGGAATGATCGTGTAGGCTCCTTGCATGGCAAACCCCACACGGGCTGAGCTGATAAAGCTCGGCATTTCCAGTGTTCTAGGAGGGGGTCTGCGCGAACTTCGGGAGAAGGTGGGCCTCTCCCGAAACGCCCAGGCCCACTTGATGGAGGTCACGCCGGACGCGCTCAAGCGCTGGGAGGATGCCGTCCAGGGCATGAACTCCCAGTCCGCCGCCCGGGTGGGCGAGTGGGTCTGGGCCGCCCGGCGAGTGATCGAAGAGGTCGAGCAGGAAGGCCTCAAGTTCGAGGATCTGGTGCCCCTGTCCACGGCCAGCCAGTACCTCGCCATGAGTGCCGAAGAGGTGCTGGAGCGGTGTCGTACCGGAGCCCTACAGTGCGAGGATCTGGGGGTCCTGGGCCGGTTCGTCTACCGCAGCTACATCCCCCGCCTGGAAGGTGACGAGGAGGCCCCGTGACCGAGTACCAGTGGACGGAGGCCGAGGAGGGTGACCAGCGCATCGCTACCCTCCAGGAGCTGGCCGACGGGCAGACGTACGTGTTTCTCGTCGTCGGTAAGACCGAGGACGGGGGCCTGCGGATCGGTGTGGAGTGCGGCGGCGACATCCGGGACGGCCGGGATCTGCTGACCGTGCTGGAGTTCGCCGCGAGCAACATCCAAGGCGGACTGTCCTAGATGGCCGGAGCCCTGTGCCGCAAGTGCGGGGGCGTTCTCGATCGGCTCCTGCTCGACCAGGGGTCGGAGTACCACATCGGATGCGAGCCGAAGGAGGACCCGGTGGCTGTTGTCTTCGGCAACCCCGGCGGCCGTGACCCGTTCGCCGAGCAGATCCGCAACGACCTGATCGAAGTCATCCGGTGGGCCGACGCCAACTCCCTGCGCAGCCAGCAGCAGGAGATCGGCCCCTCGGAGATGGGACAGGCGTGTGAGCGGTTCATCGCCTACCGGCTGGCCGGGGTGCCCCCCGTGAACACCATGGTCGACCCGTGGCCGGCGATCGTGGGCACCGCGATCCACAACTGGCTAGAGAACGCGATCAACAAGTTCCAAGAGTTTGCCGGCGGGGTGCGCTGGTCCACGGAGGTGGTGGTGCACCCGGACAAACTCGTCCGGGGCCACATGGACCTGTTCGACCACTGGGAGCACATGGTGTGCGACTGGAAGTCACTGGGCCCCACGAAGATGAAGCAGTGGCAAAAGTCGGGCCCCCCGGAACACCAGAAAGATCAAGTGAACCTGTACGCCAAGGGGGTCCAACGGACCGGCCGAGAGGTGCGCAAGGTCTGCCTGATCGGCATTCCGCGCTCTGGCTGGTTGGAGGATATGGAAGTTTGGGTGGACGACTACCGTCCCGAGCGCGCCCAGGCGGCCTTGGACCGGATGTACCGGATTCAGGGAGTCGTGGACCTATTGGACGTCAATAACCACCCTGAACGCTTCAATGACATTCCGGCAACCCCGGACATGTGCACGTTCTGCCCGTACTTCCGGCCCGCATTCCGCGAGGGTCACCCCGCCGATGCGACCGGCTGCCCAGGAAAGTGACATGGCGCGCTTCCTTCACGACGACCCGGACATGGCGCAGTTCATCGGTGCCCTCACAAACCTGCTGAACGCCCATAACATCGACAACCTCACCAACACCCCGGACTACATCCTGGCCCGGTACCTCGTCGCACAGATCCGTACCTGGGACAAGCACCTGGTATACACCCGGGGTTGGCACCAGTGGCCCACGCTCGCCGAGAGGCTGGGCCTCACCCCGAAGGAGGAGTAATGCCGATTCCCACCTACGACTTCACCGACACGCTGGTGTTGGAGCTGGTGACGCGCACCCACGTTCCCGGCGAGCTGGTGACGCGGTACCCGGGCCAGCCGGTCGATGTGAAGCTGGTGTGTATGCAGGACCAGGAGGAGTGGCCCTGCCCGTCGATCACCCAGTACCGGGACTGGCTGGCCGCAAACACCGAGCCGCCGACGGGAACCGAGGGATGATCTGCCTTCCCTGCCGGGCCGGCGAGCATCGCACCTGCGCCGGCCCCGGCCAGTGCCCCTGCCAGCACCGAACGAACCAGACGAACCAGGCGAACCAGCAGAACCAGGGAGGAAAGTGACATGTGGGGCAACCCGGACCAGCCGCAGCGGGAAGAGAACGACCGGTTCAGCCTGGAGGAGGGATGGAACCGGCGGATGCTCGTGCGGCCCATCGAGTACATCCCGGACATGCCGGTGCGGGACACCCGCAGCGACGCGATCAAGGTGAACGTCGTGCTGCTGGACACCGGGGAGTTGAAGCGGGGGGCCCTCTGGTTCTCCGGGCCGATCATCAAGGCGTTCAAGAACAGCATCGGGGTGCCGTTCATCGGCTACCCGACGAAGGAGAAGAACGCCAAGGGCTACCTGGCGTGGAAGTTCGTCTCCCTGGTCGGTGACCCGGACACCGAGTCGGCGGCGGAGGCGTACATCGCCGAGAACCCCGACTTCATGGCCCCGATCGAGGAGCGCCCCCGGGAGGTGTGGGGTGGTGCCCCGTCGACCGCGCACCACGAGCAGGGTCCGGCCCCGGCGTGGGCGGGTCCGGTTCCCCCGCGTCCCGCTGGCCCGCCCGCCCCACCGGCCCCGCCGGCTCCGCCGTCGGGCTACTCGGTGTCCGCGCCGCCGGCACCCCCGGCCCCGCCGGCTCCGCTGGTGTCGGGTCCCCCTGCCGCGCCGCACAGCGCCAACCAGCAGAGCATGTTGGACCGGCTCAAGGCCATGGCCGACAAGCCGGCACCGTTCGCCAACCAGCCGGAGCAGAACCCCCCGTATTAATCCGGACGGACGTTAGGTTCCCCGCCTTCCCCTGACCTAGGATCATCAAACACCGCAGGAACGTGGTGTTGGGGCCGGCGGGGAACGAAAGGAGCCCCGGGATCTCACGCCGATCCCGGGGCTCCCTGGTCAGAGAAGCGTGCGGCTTGCTCTGACCTTCGGACTCGCCATCTCCCACTCAACAAAAGAGAAAGGGGTCCATGCCGGATGGTAACCGAACCCTCGCGGACCAGCCAACTTGACCTTGACGAGGTCGAAGCCTGGATCACTCTCCTGCACGGGGCCTCCGAGGGCTACGTGCACATCTGCTCCACCCTCAACTGGACCGGCCAGGTGTTCGCCCCCACCGAGTCCCAGGCGATGCGGGCCTACGTCGCGCAGCTCGACGGCCAGGGCGCGAAGGGTATCTACCTGCGCCTGACCACGATCAAGAACCCCAAGCTCACCCCCGGGAGCCGGGGAAGCATCGAGGACTCCCACACCCTGCCCGGCCTGTGGGCCGACCTGGACATCGCCGGCCCCGGGCACAAGACGACCAAGCCGCTGCCGCCCAACGAGGAGGAGGCGCGGCGGATCGTCACCGAGTCGGGGCTGCCCGAACCCACCTACTGGATGCACTCCGGGGGCGGCCTGTACGCCTGGTGGCTGCTGGACAACCCGGTCGACGTGACCGATGAGCAGGTGCGGGAGTCCACTCAGGACTTCTCCACCCGCTGGCAGGACGTTCTCACCGCCACGGCGGAACGGATCGGCTACTCCTACGGCGGCCTCGGTGACCTGTCCCGGGTGACCCGCATCCCCGGCACGGTGAACCGGAAGATCGCCGACGCCCCCACCATGTGCCGCATCCTGCCGGACGCATCGAACCGGCTCTACTCCGTTGACCAGCTCGCCACGGCGCTGGTCGCCGCCGAGGACACGGTGCGGCGGCTGGCCCCGAAGCCCGCGCCGCAGCCGCCCCGGGTGCCGGCCCCCCGACAGTCAGAGGATGGGCACCGTCCGGGCGACGAGCTGGCCGAGCGGATGTCGTGGGAGGAGATCCTGGAGCCGCACGGCTACCAGTTCGACCGCCGCCACGGCGAGGAGGACTACTGGGTGCGGCCGGGTAAGCACCGCCGCGACGGGCACTCCTGCACCACGAACTACCGGGGCTCAAACCTGCTCTACGTGTTCTCCACCGAGATGGAGGGCTTCGAGGCGAACCGGACCTACTCCAAGTTCGCCACCTGGAGCATCCTCAACGGGTACGGCATGGACTTCCGGGCGGCGGCCAAGGCCCTGCGCTCGCAGGGTTACGGCAGCCAGCGCGAGCCGTCTGCGCCGCCGCGCCCGTTCCAGCCGAGCGAGGCTCCCGATGGCGGGGGTGCCCCCGTGCAGGAGCCGCCGGCCGTGCGTCCACCCCAGGTTCACGACTTTGACCTCACTGATCTTGGTGCTGCCGAGTTGGTGGCGGCCATGCACGGCCACCGCTTCCGGTACATCCCCCATCTGGAGGAGTGGATGTACTGGAACGGTGAGGTGTGGGAGGTTGATCAGACCAGCGCCGTGAACCGGGCGGTGCAGGCCGTCACCAAGTTCATCGTAGAGCAGGGCAACGCGCTCAAGAATCAAGCGGGGACGGAACACGACGAGGAAGTCAAGGTCTGCACCTGTCGCGGGTGCAAGCTGGTCAAGCACGGCCTCGCCAGCCAGTCCCGGGGCAAGACGAAGGGGATCATCGGCCAGCTTTCCGACTTGGCGCAGATCGCGGCCCGGGTGGAGGACTTCGACAAGAAGTCCAACCTGATCACCACGCGCAACGGGGTCCTGGACCTGAACCGGCCGGGGACGCTGCTCAACTTCTCCTCCCAGAGAATGTTGACCAAGCAACTGAACGCGGTCTACGACCCGCAGGCCACGGCCCCCAAGTTCGAGAAGTTCCTCGCCGAAGTGCTGCCGGACCCGGCGGTGCGGGACTACGTGCAACGGGCCCTGGGCTACACGCTCACCGGGGAGAACGACCAGCGGGCGTTGTTCCTGCTGCACGGCCCGTCGGGCACCGGCAAGAGCCAGTTCCTGTCCATCATGGAGAACTTGTTCGGCGACTTCGGGGCCACGGCGGAGGCCACCACGTTCCGGGAAACCCGCTCGGAGGCCACGAACAACCTCCACTACCTGCGGGAGAAGCGGTTCGTCACCACCTCGGAAACCTCGGACATGGCGAAGCTGGACGAGGAGCTGATCAAGCGGGTCACCGGTGGGGACAACGTGACCACCCGGGAGCTGTACCAGCGCAACATCAGTTGGCGGCCGAAGTTCACGCTGTGGTTCGCCACGAACTTCCCGCCCCGGATGAACTCCGACGACGGGGCGATCTGGGCCCGGTACAAGCCCATCCACTTCGGGGTGCAGTTCTCGAAGAAGGATGGAACGGACATTCCAAACATCGGCCGGCGGATCTTCGAGGAGGAGGCCTCGGGGATTCTGAACTGGGTGCTCGCGGGACTGGCCGCCTACCGGGAGCGGGGCCTGGGCGAGCCGGACGCGGTGCAGCAGCAGGTCACCGAGCACCGGCTGGAGTCGGACAACGTGGCTCAGTTCCTCACCGACATGGTGGAGGAGGGCCGGCTGGTGGTCGACCCGGAGGGTGAGGTGCGCACCTCTACCCTGTACGAGGCGTACGTGAGCTGGTG
>Ga0164243_10002366_pt1 | contig 31207 bp, 31 predicted proteins | sample OricompcompostOP_FD_108781 | JGI IMG/M metagenome (GOLD analysis project Ga0164243, IMG submission 108781) | Organic Plus compost microbial communities from Emeryville, California, USA - Original compost - Organic plus compost (OP) | ecosystem: Engineered > Solid waste > Mixed feedstock >... | reverse complement strand
GGTCCGTCACGTTCTTGATCCGTTAGATATCGACATAGACGACGGTCCGTCGTTGAGAGAGCGGCGATAATCGGCTCCAGTTCGTACAGAAATCGCGCGGCCGTCGATCGAATCGCGCGCGTAAATAATGGTGCACGACTGACCAATCGCTGGTAGCTAACGAGAAGCTAGGGAATGCTTCCGATGAGTCGTTCGAGAAAGGGCGAGGAACCGATCTTTTCGCCGCCGTCCACCGTCACGCTTGAGGAAATGCTGCGCGAGGGGAACGACCGGCATTTCCGCGAAACGGTCTTCCTGATGGTGCGGGCCTTGAGCCATCTGGAGTTTTGCCGCGAGGCTTTCGGTAAACGGATCGGACTGACTGGATCTCAGTTTGCGACGTTGGTCGGCGTTGCGTATTGCCAAGGCGAGACCGGTGTCACCATCCGTGACCTTGCTAGGCATGTCCGTCTCGCTGCGACGCACATCACGGCCGAGGTTGGCCGGATGGAGGCCATGGGACTTCTGATCAAGCGTGCGAACCACGAGGATCGCCGAAGCGTGCTCGTGCGCTTATCCGCTGAAGGCGAGAGGCTGTTTAAAGAGCTGACGCCTTACATGCGTGATGTGAACGATATCCTTTTCAGCAAGTTCACAAGCGCCGATATGAATCGCTTGCATGCGATTCTGGTTAAATTTGCCGACAACGGCGATCGCGCTGCCGAATTCATCAAGCGCAAGGAGAAATATTGAGCAGCGGTTGACGAGAGGGATGAAGCTTCGAAAAAGTAGGCCAAGAATGCTGCGGCGCTGGTCGGCGTTGGATGTTTTGCGAGACATTCACTACGATGCGCTGAGAGACTGTGCGGCGGCCATCAGGCGTGTCGGCAGCAAAGCCGTCGTGTTTTGCTCCGTGTAATATGTCAGCAGCGCGCGAATATTTGCAGGCACAGCGATCTCGGGGGAGGATGACGCAAAGCTGCGCTCGTTCGCCCAGTTCGCCAACAGGTCATGCTCAATGCGTTCGGCGTCGAGTTCCAGTTTTTTGACTGTGCTGCGCAGCGCACGCGCGCTGTCTTGTAGAGGCGGATCGCGCCCTTCTTCCCACGGCTTCAGGGCCTGGCGCGCGGCGCGCAGATTGCGAACGACATCGACATGCCAGGCGTTGCTGGCCGCCGCCACCGATACAATGTCGTTTGAATCGAGCAATACCTTTCGCTTCGCGCCGAGATAGGCGCACAGCAGCAGCAGGTTCACGTCTGCGCCGAGACGCTCCTGTAGGGCGAGGCATTCATCCGGAACGCCGGACTGGCCATAGACGGCAAGCGAGAAGTTCCAGAAGTCGCCGCCGGCGCTCATGCGGTCAACGTACCGTTATCGGCTGGTGTGTCGCGCCAGCGCTTGACGATGCCGGCATCGATGTCGAACAGATCGAGGCAGCGCCCGACCGTCTGGTTGATGATATCGTCGATCGTCTTCGGCCGATGATAGAAGGCAGGAACCGGCGGCATAATGATGGCGCCGCTCTCAGTCACCGCCAGCATGCTGCGAAGATGGCCGGTGTGCAGCGGCGTCTCCCGCACCATCAGGACCAGCCGGCGCCGCTCCTTCAGAACCACGTCCGCGGCTCGGGTGATGAGGTTGTCGGTGCTGCCATATGCGATCTCGGAGACGGTGCGGACCGAGCAGGGCGCCACAACCATGCCTCGCGTCCGGAACGAGCCAGAGGAAATAGCTGCGCCGATATCGCCGATCGGATAGGTCACGTTTGCGAGCTGGCGGACGTCATCCACCGATATGTCCGCTTCTTCCTTCAGCGTGATGGCGGCCGATTTTGATATGACGAGATGTGACGGGATGCCGACCTTGCGGAGCACTTCGAGGATGCGGACGCCATAGATCGCACCCGAGGCGCCGCTGATGCCGACGATCAGGGGCAATTCTTTCTGATTTTTTGAGTTTTCGGACATTCGACACAGACTGAGAGGGATCTTGTGCTCTTCCTACAATATCCGGCCGTGGCCTGATAGTGCACGGCGGGTTGCAGTTGCATGAGGCCTTTGCATTAACCTTTCGCATGGCACAGGCGTGGCTCGATTTTGTCCACTGGCCGGACGCCATGCGATGCGGGGCCAGGGGACGGCCAATGATCCGGCACGACATTTGCCACCGCACCGTGCGGACGTCATGCCAGCAGGCAAGGACACAAGGAACGACGATGGGACTTTATCTGGACGATCTGAAGGTAGGGCAGCGGTTCGAAACCGGCAGCATGACGATTACGGAGGCGGATATCATCGCCTTCGCCAAGCAATTCGACCCGCAATATTACCATGTCGATCCAGTGGCGGCGAAGGTATCGGCCTTCGGGGGATTGATTGCGTCCGGCTTTCACACGCTGAGCGCGTCGATGCGGCTCTTTTTCGATCTCGACCTGTGGCCACAATCCGTCATTGCCTCGCCCGGCATGGACCACGTCAAATGGCTGAAGCCTTTGCGGCCGGGCGACACCATCCGCGCGGCAGCCGAGGTCGTGGATGTGCGGGTCTCATCCTCGAAGCCTGATCTTGGCGTGGTGACGATGGATCACCCCTGCTGGAACCAGAATGACGAGATGATTCTGACGCTGCGTTGTGCGCATATGCTGCGGCGGCGTGCGACGTGAGCCGACTCTTCACACGATCGTCGCAATAAACTTGATCACGACAGGCATCATTGTTTGCGGCGCGGCGCCTGCGGCGATGCAATGGATGGCCGATCGCTTTGCCGGCTGTCGCCGCCGAACGATTGCGCGCAGCGGGTTCTACGCAGATCCGATATGCCTCTGACGGGATTTCCATATGCAGCGCTGCGTATATGATGCCGGCAACGTTGGCCTTGGAGCCGACGATGCATGGAGGAAATGCGTGGCGGCTCTCGACAAGACTTATGACGGCATCATCATCGGCGCGGGACAGCATGGGCTTGTGCTTGGTTCCTATCTCGCCAAGGCTGGCCTCAACATTCTGCTGGTGGACCGGCGGCTGACCTATGGCGGCGGCCTTTGCACGCGCGAGGTGACCAAGCCGGGGTTCTATCACAACCTCCACTCGATCAATCATTTCAGCATCAGCGACGCGCCGTGGTTCTCCGATCTCAATCTCGGCGACAAGGTCACCTACATTACCCCGCGCTATGAATTCGGGCAGGCGCATCTCGATGGTACGGCGCTCGTCCTTGGCCGTGACCTTGACGAGACCGTCGCCAACATAGCGCGCTTCTCGAAAAAGGATGCGCAGACCTTCCGCGAATGGAATAAGCGCGCCGAAGAGATCACGGCGAAAATCCTGATTCCGGAGCGCTACGCCGAGCCGCTGTCGCAATCCGAGCGCAATGCGCTTCTGTCACGCACGGCGATCGGCCGCGATTTTCTCGAAGTCACACAGCGCCAGCCGCTCGATGTGGTCGAAGAGCTGTTCGAGAACGAGCACGTCAAGCTGCTCTTCCTGTTCAAAGTATCGCTGTTCGGCACATGGCTGACTGACACGATGTCGAAGACAAGCCCGACTGGCTCGGTGATCCGTGCCTTCGATCTGCAGACAGGCTACCAGCTTTGCCAGGGTGGTTCGTTCAATCTCGCGCGCGGCCTGATGGAGACTTTCATCGCTGCTGGCGGCACATTTCAGCCGCAGGTCTCGATCGACAGGATCGTCATCGAAGGCGGCCGCGCAACGGGTATTCAGTTGGCCGATGGCCGCACGGTGCGCGCCTCGCAATTCGTCGCCAGCACGGTCGATGTGCATACGACGCTCGAAGGTTTGCTCGGCCGCGGGCAATTGCCGGAAACCTTCCGCAAGAAGCTCGATAATTTCAAATATACGCAATGGACGTTGTTCGGGTTACATCACGCTTTGCACGAGAGTCCGAACTTTGCCGCATCCGCCTTCGATCCGAATGTCAATCGCGCGTTGAAATGGAGTCTCGGCGCCGAGACGATGCAGGATCTGTTCTCCGCGCATCTCGATGTGCAGGCCGGCCGGATTCCGAGCCTCATTCAGTTCGGATCCGGTCCATTGAGCCTGCTCGATCCGACGCAGGCGCCGCCTGGCAAGCACACGACCTATGCCTGGCACGTGATGCCGCTACTCGAAAACATGAGCGAGCGCGACTACGAGAATTTCAAGGAAGAGTTTTCGGACAAGATCGAAGAAGTTTATGCGCGTTACTGCCCGAACATGACCAAGGACAATATTATCGGCCGCTATGCCTACACGGCACGCGAATACGTCCTTGAATTGCCGAACATGCGCGATGGCGACATTTTCATGGGCGCATTCAACGCCGAGCAGGTGATGTACAACCATTTCGGCTATCGCACGCCGATCCCGAACCTCTATTATGCGGGTTCGGGCGCGCATCCTGGCGGCGCGATTTCCGGCGGTCCGAGCTACATCACCGCCGGCATCATCGCCCGCGACCTTGGCCTGAAAATGTGGTGGACGCCATGGGACGCGCGCGCCGCGCTTGAAACACTGGCGTCCTCCGAGGCGGCGTGAGGAAAGCGACATGGCAGTTCAGACACAGACTGTACCGCCGCAGGCCGACTTCGCTTCCCTGAAAGACCGCGTGGTCATCATCACCGGGGCCGGGCAGGGGATCGGCAAGGTTTTTGCCAAGGCCTTTGCACGCTGCGGCGCCGTCGCCGTGATTGCCGAGCGCAACGCGGCGAGCGCAGAGGCGGTTGCCAAGGAAATCGCGGCGGACAAGGGGTTGGCCTTCGCTGTCACAACGGATGTCTCGCGCGAGGATTCCATCGCTACCATGATCGCTGCAGTCGAACAGCGCTATGGCCGCATCGATATCCTCATCAACAATGCCGGTATTTTCTCCACCCTCGATATGCGCCCCTTCGACCAAATCCCTCTCGAGGAATGGGAACAGGTTTTGCGCGTCAATGTGACGGGACCGTTCCTGTGTTCACGGGCGGTCCTGCCGGCGATGCGGCGGGCAAAGTGGGGCCGCATCATCAATATGGCCTCAGGTGCCGTGACGATGGGGCGACCGAATTACCTGCATTACATTGCCTCGAAGGGGGCGCTGGCTGGCATGACTGGGTCCATGGCCCGTGAACTCGGCCCGGACGGTATCACCGTCAATGCCATCCTGCCGGGCGCGACCTTTACAGAGATCGAGCGGAGGACCGTTTCGCCGGAACAAAAGGTGCGTATCGTCGCGCAACAATGTATTCCTCGTCCCGAAACGCCTGACGACCTGGTCGGCACCGCGCTCTTTCTGGCATCCGACAACGCGGCCTTCCTGACCGGGCAATGCCTCACGGTCGATGGCGGCGCAACACACCGATGAGTAACAGGAGACTGCGATGACCGCTCATCCAACGATGAAACCGTTCAACTTCCAGAGCTGGATTGAGCGCAACAGGGACAACTTGAAGCCACCGGTTTCGAACAAGCAATTGTTCGATGAAAAGACCGGCATGGTGGTGATGATCGTCGGTGGTCCGAACAAGCGCGTCGATTTCCATGACGACCCGGTGGAGGAGTTCTTCTACCAGCTCAAGGGCGACATGATGCTGAAGATCGCCGAGAACGGCAAAATATACGATGTCGTGATCAAGGAGGGCGACGTGTTCATGTTGCCGCCCCATGTGCGCCACTCACCGCAACGGCCGCAGGAAGGCTCGGTCGGTCTCGTGGTCGAGGGCACGCGTCTCGACACGATGCGCGATGGTTTTGAATGGTTCTGCTTTAAATGCGGGGAAAAGGTTCACCGCGTTGAGGTGCAGGTGAAGGACATTGTGAAGGACCTGCCGCCCCTGTTCGAAGCCTTCTATTCCGACGAAAAGGCGCGGACCTGCAAGAATTGCGGCACCATTCACCCGGGCAAGACCCCGCCTGAAGGCTGGGCGCAGATGTAACCGGGGCGTTAATCGCCCTCGTTGTGTATGCTGCACCGCATGGCGGGCCGAGACGCTTCAATTTGTATCGTCCGGCCCGCTTGCGGAGCTTCCTCCCTGCCCACTATGATCATGGCAACCAAATCATGCCGCATAAGTGGCTCCTGGGAGGACTACAAATGATGAAATGGACGATTACGGCCGGCTTGGCCCTGGGCCTCGCCGCCGGCGCCGCGCAGGCGCAGGAAGTCAAGGTCGGCCTCGTGCTGCCCTATAGCGGTGTCGGCGCGGAACTCGCCCAGCCGATCGACCGTGGCGTTGAGCTCTATCTCAAGACGCACGCGGACGAGATCAAACCGTACAAGATCAATCTGATCAAACGCGACGCCAAGGACGCCAGTGGCGCCACCGCCAAGACGGTGGTGCAAGAACTGCTGACGCAGGACAATGTCGATGTCCTGTCCGGTTGGGTTTACTCGCCGAACGCAATCGCTACGGCGCCAATCGTCACCGCCGGCAAGAAACTCGCTGTGCTGATGAATGCTGGAACCGCACATATCACGAACATGTCGCCTTACTATGTGCGTACATCTTTCAGCATGTGGCACGCCGGCCATGCCTTGGGCGAAGCGGCAGCCAAGAACTTGAAAGCAAAAACGGCCGTCATCGGTTACAGCGACTTTCCTCCCGGCAAGGACAGCCTTGCGGCGTTCAAAATGGCTTTCGAGGCCAATGGCGGCAAGGTGATCGATGAAATCCCGATGGGTGGCGGCAATGCCGTTCCGGATTTCACGCCGTTCTTCCAGCGTGCCAAGGACAAGAAGCCGGATGTGTTCTTTGTGTTCGTTCCGGGCGGCGACCATTCGACTGCGGTGGTGCGGACCTATGCTGCGCTTGGCATGAAAGAGGCAGGCATCAAGCTGATCGGCCCCGGCGACATCACGCAGGATACCAAGCTGCAACCGATGGGCCAAAGCGCCGACGGCCTCATCACCATGCACCATTACAATGCCGACCTCGACAATCCGGAAAACAAGAAGTTCGTCGCGGCCTGGAAGAAGGAATACGGTGCGGATTCGACGCCGGACTTCATGGCCGTTGCCGGCTGGGACGGCATGGCCGCGATCGTGCACGCGATCAAGGAGCTGAAAGGCAAGGTCGATGGCGAAAAGGCCGTCGCCTTGCTGAAGGGCTGGAAATACCAAAGCCCGCGCGGCCCGATCGAGATCGATCCGCAGACGCGTGATATCATCATGAACGAATACCTGTCCCAGGCTTCGTTCCAGAACGGACGTGTCGTGCAGAAGAATATCGGCAAGATCGATGCCGTGAAGGATGCATGCAAGGCCAACAAGGTTGGCCCTTGCGGCAAGTAGCGGCTTCTCTCTGACCGGACGAAACAGCCGCCGCCCGGCGCCGGGCGGCGGCTTCGCTTAAAAAGTTGCGGGCGGACGCTTCGTGATATTCGGGGAAGACTTGGCAGGCATTGTTCTCGGTGGGTTGGCCGCCGGCATGGTGCTGTTCATTGTGTCTGTTGGGCTGTCGGTGACGATGGGCCTGATGGGTTTCGTCAATCTCGCCCATGGCGGCTTTGCCATGATTGGCGGCTATATCATCGTGCTGTCGATGAACCGGCTGGGTGTGCCGTTCATCCCGGCCGTCGTTCTCGGATTCGTGCTGACGGCGACTTTCAGCGTCGTGCTGGAGCGTCTGTTCTATTCGAAGCTTTATCGCGCCGCCGAACTCGATCAGGTGCTGTTCTCCATCGGCCTCGCCTTTGTGATGATCGCATCCGTGATCATCATCATTGGCCCGGAAACGCAGCCGCTGATCCTGCCGTCGTGGCTGCGCGGCCAGACGGATCTCGGCTTCACGACCTACCGGACCTACAGCATCTTCCTGATCGTCGTCGGCTCGTTGATCGCGCTCGGCCTTTGGCTCGGCTTCGAGCGCACACGCATGGGTGCGCAGATCCGTGCTGCCGTCGACAACCGCAAGATGGCGGAATCGCTCGGTATCAATATCGACCGCCTGTTCACGATCACTTTTGCCTTTGGTAGCGGTATGGCGGCGATTGGCGGTGGTCTTGGCGCAGAGTTCCTCGGCCTCGATCCTCAATACACGCTGAAATATCTCGTCTTCTTTTTGATCGTTGTCGCGGTCGGTGGTCTCGGGCGCATCACCGGGGTCTTTTATGCGGCCATCTTCATCGGGGTGATGGATTTCGTGCTGAAAAAGTATATGCCTCAGGGTGGCACGGTGTTCATCTATGCGATCACGATCCTGATCCTGTTGGTGCGGCCGCAGGGCCTGTTCGGGAGGAAGGACGCATGAGCGCCCCGGACTTTGCAGCGCACCCGGCCACATCGGCCCTCGTCAACCGGCATCGGCTGCGGTGGTGGGAGCCCATCCCGTGGATATTGGCCATCGGTTTCTTCTACATGTTTCCACGTCATCTCGGCTTCGGCAACGAGATGCTGGTCATGGTGCTGTTCGCGCTCTCGCTCGATCTCGTGCTCGGCTATGCCGGTATCGTCACGCTCGGGCATGCGGCCTTTTTCGGTATTGGCGCCTATACTGTCGGTTTGCTGGCCCGGCACGGCATCTGGACGGAGCCGCTGAGCGGGCTGCTGATTGCAGCGGCGGTCGCGGCCATATTTGGCCTGCTGTCCGGCTTTGTCTTGCTCCGCACGACCGGCCTGACGCTGCTCATGCTGACGCTTTGCATGATGCTGCTGCTGGAAGAAGCGGCCAATCTCGGCCAGGAATGGACTGGCGGTTACGACGGTCTGGATAACGTGCCGATCGATCCGGTCTTCGGGATATTCGAGTTTAATCCACTCTATCCGACAACCCAGTATATCTACATTCTCTGCGTTCTCTTTATTGGCTTCCTGATCGTCCGCACCATCGTCTATTCGCCCTTCGGCGAGAGCCTGACCGGTATCCGCGAGAACACGCTACGCATGCATGCGGTCGGCGCGCCGGTGCGCAAGCGGCTGGTCATCTGCTATGCCATCTCGGCCGCCATTGCCGGGGTTGCCGGTGCGCTCTGGGCGCAGTCAAACGCTTACGTCAACATGAGCACGCTGAGCCTCGATCGCGCAGCGACGGTGCTGATCATTCTTGTCCTGGGCGGCTATGGCCGGCTCTATGGCGCTTTTGTCGGCGCGGTCGCCTATATGGTGCTGTCGCATTATCTGGCGAAACTCTATCCGACGGCGTGGCAACTCGGGCTCGGCCTGATGCTGATGATCATCGCGCTGTTCGCACGCAACGGTATCATCGGCATTTTTGAATCTCTCGTGGCGCGGCGGCGCGGAAAGCCGGCATCATGAGCGAGACCCTTCTGGAAGCGCGCGGCGTCGGCAAAAGGTTCGGCGCTCTGGCGGCGGCGAGCGACATTAATTTCCGGCTTGGCGTCGGCGCGCGGCATGCGCTGATCGGCCCGAACGGGGCCGGCAAGACGACTTTTATCAATCTTCTCACCGGCGTGCTGACGCCGACGCAGGGGCAGGTCTTCCTCAACGGCGACGATGTCACGAATGTCGCGCAGGCCGAACGCGTCAAGCGGGGGCTGGCGCGCACGTTCCAGATCAACCGCCTATTTCGTGGTCTCTCCGTGCTGGAAAATGTTTACATCCCCGTCTCCGAACAACTCGGTGCGGCACCGACGATGTTCAGACCGGCTGGCCGGCACAAGGATGTCATCGAGATGTCGATGAATCTTCTGGAGATGCTGCGGTTGCAGGATGTGGCTGCGCACAAGATTTCCGAATTGCCTTACGGCCGGCAGCGGCTGGTCGAGATCGCGATTGCGCTCGGACTGGCGCCGAAGGTGCTGCTGCTCGACGAGCCGGCGGCCGGCGTGCCGAGTGCGGAAAGCCATATCATCCTCGATGCGATCGCACGCCTGCCGAAGGACATCGCCGTGCTCATCATCGAACACGACATGGATCTTGTTTTCCGTTTCGCCGAGCACATCACTGTGCTTGTCGGCGGCAAGATCTTCGCGGAAGGAACGCCGAAGGAGATTGCCGCCAATCCCGACGTGCGCGCCGTTTATCTGGGGCAGGCGGCTCATGGCTAGTGCGCTCGAATGGAAAAACGTATCGGCCGGTTACGGCGATACAATTGTTCTTGAGGATGTCAGCCTGTCGCTCACGCCTGGCGAAAGCGTCAGCATCATCGGCCGCAATGGTGTTGGCAAAACGACATTGCTCGCCACCGCCATGGGTCACACCACCATGCGCAGCGGCGAAGTGCTGCTCGACAAAGACAACATCGCGATATTGCCGCCCTACAAGCGTGCGCTTAAAGGTCTCGGTTTCGTGCCGCAGGAACGCGAGATTTTCCCCTCATTGACCGTGAAGGAGAATCTCGAGATCGCGGCACGGTCCGGTTATTGGAATGACGATCGCATTTATGCGCTCTTTCCACGGCTGCGCGAACGGCTGAGCAATATGGGTAATCAGCTTTCCGGCGGCGAACAGCAGATGCTGTCGATCGCCCGCGCGCTGATGACCAATCCGTCGGTTTTACTCATGGACGAGCCGACCGAGGGACTTGCGCCGGTGCTGGTCGAGACCCTGCAGGAAGTGATTGGCAAGCTGCGCGATGAGGGCGCCTTAACCATCGTTCTGGTGGAGCAAAATAGCCGCGTTGCGCTCTCATTTTCGCCGCGGACGGTGGTCATGGACCGAGGCCGGGTGATGTATGATGGGCCCTCGCAGGCCCTGCGCGATGATCCGGAACGTCTGACCAAGCTGATCGGCGTTGCCGAATAGCCAGGCGGCCGGTCGGCCGCGGAATGTCAGCCGGGGTCGCGAAATGCCGGACGGCTCCCTATGATCGGCACATGATTCGGACGAGGCCCATGCGCGTGTCGATCATCGTCATGCGGTTTTTCGCCCTGCTGGCCGCTGCCTTCGGCGTCGGCCCCTCGGGCGCCGTGGCGCAATCCCACAATCTGGCTGGGTTGGGTGTCGTGCTGTTGCACGGCAAGGGCGGTACGCCGACCTCGATGATCGAAGGTTTGACCGAGTCGCTTCGCAAGGAAGGTGCATTGGTGGAAGCGCCGGAAATGCCCTGGTCGGCCCGCCGCATCTACGACGCCACCTATGAACAGGCGATGACAGAAATTGATGCTGCGGCCGAGCGGATGAAGCTCGCGGGTGCGAAAAATATTGCCGTGATCGGCCACAGCCTCGGTGCCAACGCCGCGATCGGTTATGCCGCGCGTCGTCCGGGTCTCTATGCTGTTGTGGCGCTCGCGCCCGGGCATCTTCCCGAGGCTTGGGCTTTGCGGATCCGCACCAAGAGCGCGATTGCCCGCGCCAAGCAACTGATCGCCGCGGGCCATGGCGATGTGCCGACATCCTTTCCCGATCTTGCACAAGGCATTCCGTTCTCGATCAAGGCGACGCCGGTCGTCTATCTCAGCATGTTCGATCCGGAGGGTCCGGCCGTGATGCCGCGCAACGCTGCGGCGATGGGGCCGATCCCCTTCATGTGGGTTGCCGGCATTGCCGATCCCATCGTCCTTCATGGCAAGGACTATGTGTTCGATCTCGGGGCCAAGAATCCCAAAAGCAAGTATATGGTGACGCCGAGCATGCACCTGTCGACGCCGTTTCAGGCGCGCGGGGCGATCATCAACTGGCTGAAGAGCTTGTGAGCGGCCCGATCAGTTAAGACAGGGCGGTCTGGCGGCTATTCCTGCAGGCCATTCACTTTGGCGACCCACGCGCGGACACCGGGCAGGATTTGCGGCAGCAATTCCTTCACCTGGTCGCGTGTCATGCCGGCGCGAATGCGCGGATCGTATAACAGGTTCAGGATGTACTGGTCGTAGATGTCGAAGAAGCCCATCTGGACTTCGTCGTTGAACATCGACCATTGCAGCTTGTCGTCATCGTTGATCGGTCCGAGCGCCTGCAGCAATTCTTCGTAGACGCAGTCATAAAAAATGAAATCACCGGCATCGACCGCGATGATCACGTCCGAATGCTGGATGCGGAACAGATCGTCCTTGCGAAAGCCGGACAGACATTGCGGTTCCAGCGATTGCACGATGCGCTGCGCCTGCTCGCGCCCGTAGAACTGGCGGATGGTCTTTTCGATGTCGCGATCGCGCACCATTGTCATAACGACATTCGCATCCTTGCGCCTGTCGACGACGGCGATGTCGAGATGTTGCACCTTGGAGCGGATGTCGGCGACGACGGCCGCCAGTTGCGTGCGCCGGTCCGGTTTTGCGCGGACATCGGCATAGATGCGCACCGGTACTTCGTATTTGCGGATGCGGTCGACGCGACCGGCCACATGGAATTCGGCGCCGAAGACGGTGCGGAAAAAGCCGTCAACGATTTCGGCATCGGTAAATGTCTTGCGCTCGGCCGCGCGACGTTTGGCGATTTCGGGGTGCTCGGGCCTCTGTTCCAGCTTTTCGGATTTTGGTTCTGCGCCAGGTGAATTCTGTGCCTTCGCGGGTAGCGCGACGACGGGCCACGACAGCACCAGCGTCAAGGCAATACGGTAAAGACTCGTACGAAGGCCACCACGAAAGGCGCTATGCGAACGCCGGACGGCGGGAACGGCAATCATTCTTGATGCTCCAAATACTGCGCCGCCCTGGATACGCTGGGCGATTTAGGCCGATTGCCGGAGAACAGAAAAGACAAATCGTTACGACTGGGGCGCGAGGCGGGAGGCATGATTTTGCAGCGCACGCATGCGGTCCGCCAGATTGCGCTTGGATTCGTCGTTCATTGTCGCCTGGACCGTGCCACCCGCATTCTTGCGGACAGGCACGGTCTCGGAGGCCAGGATGGCCTCGATAGGGGAATTCGGCCCTTCCAGCGTGACGGCGAGCTTCACCACTTCGGCCGCGACATCGTTGATGCGTTCGCGCAACAGTGCATTCTCGACGCGCTCCGCAGCCCAGCTGGCTTCCGCCTCGCGTTTTATCGCGCCGAGTTCGGTTTGCAGTTTTGAGCGCTCGCCGATCGCGACACCCAGCTCCCGTTGCAACACATCTTTTTCGGCGGTGAGATTGCGGATCGTTTCCTTGAGCTGGCTCGACGAGGATGCGATCTCTTCGCGCAGATGGAAGCCGGTGCGGCGCGCATTCTCCAACTCGGCCTTCAGCCGTTCGCATTCATATTCCCGGCTGGCGAGCAGGCGAGCCTGTTCCGCAATTTGAGTGTCGAGTTCGGCGGCGCGCTTGCCAAGCAAGTCTGACTCGGTCCTTTGCGCAAGCAGTTGTTGCTCAAGCGAGGTGATGCGCTGGCCCAGATTTTCGACCTTGTTGCGCTCCGCGTTCAGGTCGGCCGCGGTCTTTGCGGAGTCTGCGCGTTCTTTCTCCAGCCGGTCTTCGGTCTTCTTGATATCCTGCTCATAGTCGCCGATCCGTACCTTCAGCGCCTCGATCTGCGTTTTCAATGAGATCATCTCGATGCGTTGGCTTTCGGTCGTCGCCGTGCGCTCCCCGAGTTCGGAGGTGATGCGCGCGAGCTCTGCCTCCTTGTCAGATAAATTCCGCCCCGCCTCATGCAGGCCAAGCGTCTTGACGGAGAGTTCGTCCTCCGTCGCTTTCATTTGGTCCTTCAGCGCCTTTTCGCGCGCTTCCAGAGCGAGAATGGCCGCAGATTTCTCGCCGAGATCTGATTTCAGCCGATTGATGGCGTCATTCTTCTTGCCGAGCTCGGCCGATTGGCTCGTGCTCTTCGCCTTCAACTGCTCGACGCTCATCTCCAGCCGCCGAGTGGACATCGCAAATTCGGCGCGAAGCTGGTCCTTGTCGGCCTGGATCTCCGCCATCGACATGGGGGTGGCTGCTTCCATCCGCCGGATCGTCAGGCGAACCGCCCGGCCATGGACCAACGGAATGAAGATGAGCCCGAGAAGGCTCGCAACCAGGAAGCCGATGCCGAAATACATGGCCGGCTCGATCATGACCGGAACTCCGACGACGTGGTTCAGGCGGTAAAAACGAGTGCTGTGACGGCCTCACTCACGCGGTGCCGTCCTCTTAACCTAGACCGGGCGCGGCCCGGCGGGAAAGAGAATTCCTGAGTTATCAGAGAAGATTAGAACGGATTCCAGGTCGCTTTGGGGGTGAACTTCAGATAGCCCAGATTGGCGCCCAATCGCAGGCCGACGCCGGACCGGATTGGAACCAAGACGACATTGTTCGCAGTGAGCGCAGTCATCCCAAAGCCGCCGATAAAATAGGCGGAGCCGTCGATGCCGCCAAAACGCTCATAAATCGCTTCGGTGGCCGGGAGGTTATACACCAGCATCATGGTGCGGGCACCTTCGCCGCCGGCATCGAAGCCGACCGACGGGCCCTGCCAGTAAACCCGCAGGTCCCCGGCATTCTTGGTATAGAGCGTGCCCTCGCCGTAGCGGAGCCCGGCGACAAAAGCACCGCTGGCCTCTTCGCCGAGGATATAGCCGTTAGGCTGTCCGTACTGGCTGAAGGCCTTTTCCACCACTTGCGCGAGACTCCGCGAAACCGTCCCAAAAAAGCGGTGGCCGGAATCGATGATCTCATTGGACGAATACTGGCCTTGGCCCTGCTGCTGCGCGGCGGCCGGCTGAACAAGGCCTCCGGCCAGGCAGGCGGCGAGCGCCAGAATTCGGAAGAACGAGCGCATCAGGTGCTCCATCAGAAATCAGTTCGTTTGGCCCGGTGCTTAACCGGTTACTCACGCGAATGCTGTCACTTACAAGCATCCGAATCGGAACACTTATCTGACCGAATCATGACAACACTGGGCCGTCAACGCTGGCATTCTCTGTGTTTTGCGAGCCGCCTTGTCCTCTGTGCGCTGTTCTTCCTCGGAATGTGGCATGGCGATCGCGGGCTGGCCGCGACCACGGAGATGATTGTGGTCGATCGCAATTCCGGTCTGGCCATTTATGGCTTCGATCCGGTTGCCTATTTCACCGATAGCAAGGCCAGAACCGGCAGCGAGGATCTCGAATTCAACTATTCCGGTGCGGCCTGGCGCTTCACCAACGAGGGCAACCGTGCGGCCTTCATCAAGGACCCGGATGTTTATATGCCGCAATATGGCGGCTATGATCCGGTGGCGGTGTCAGAAGGCGTGGTGCGGCCGGGCCACCCCGAGTTCTTTGCGATCCATCAGCAGCGGCTGTTTCTGTTCTATTCAGCCGAGGCGAAGAAAGCCTTTGAAGCGGATCCCGACACGATGGCGAGGCAGGCCGACGCCAACTGGCCTGCGCTCAGCAAGACGCTCGTGCCCTAGCTCTCATACCGTTGTGTATCTGGCTGCATCGTCCGGATCGCACCACGCGATGAAAGCGGGGACTTTCAGCTTGCGCGCGACCTGCCCATAGCGGATCGGTTCGCCGTCCGGCGTCAGCACAATGCCACCGGCCGCGCTGAGCACCGCGTCACCTGCGGCGATGTCCCATTCGGAGGTGCGTCCGAGGCGCGGGTAAACGTCTGCCAGACCCTCCGCAATCCGGCAGAATTTGATCGACGAGCCGCAATCCCTTCGCTCGACAGCAGAGAACCGGGTGAGCCAGTCATCGGTTGCGGGATCATGATGGGAACGGCTAACCATCGCGCGCCATGCACCGCCACGATGAGCGGCGGTATGCAACGATAGTCTGTCGCTTGCATCCTGTGTTGTCATGCCGGCCGGCAAAGACAGGCGCTCTGAAAAGGCCGGCATGGTCCCCCGCCAGACGCTACCGAGCGCCGGTGCGCTCACCACGCCCGTCACAGGACGTTCATTTTGAACGATGGCGATGTTGACCGTGAACTCGTCGCGCCCTTCGATGAATTCGCGCGTGCCATCGAGCGGATCGACGAGAATGAATGCGTCGGGAACTCGCGCGACGTCGGTGCGCGAAGCAGCCTCCTCGGAAACGACCGCAACGCCCGGCAGGATGCGCGCAAGACCCTCCAGAAGGATTGTTTCAGCCGCTTCATCGGCCTCGGTCACCGGACTGGCATCGGACTTTGTGCGCGCAACTACTCCGTTTTCGCGCACGCGCATGATGGCTGCTGCAGCCTGCGAAGCGAGATTGGTGAGCGCGTCGAGCAAAGCAGGATCGGTAAAATTACTGATGTTTGTCATGCCTTCGTGCGTATTTTGGTGCGGGTGCGCGGTCTTGGCGATCAAGCGGGTGCGTTGTATCAAGCTTGCCGGTGCCGCAGGATGGAGTGATTCGCGTTCCGTCACCGCCAAAACCGGAGCCAGATTCATGTCTGCCACGTCTGTCGCCAAAGTCGAAGCCCTGGATCTTGCCGCCTTGTTATGCTCAAGGGTCTGCCACGATCTCATCAGCCCGGTCGGTGCGATCGTCAACGGGCTCGAGGTTATGGAGGACGACGCCGATCAGGAAACCAAAACCTTTGCGATGGACCTGATCAAGAAGAGCGTGCGGCAGGCCTCGGCCAAGTTGCAGTTCTGCCGGATCGCTTTCGGCGCTGCCGGCTCGGCTGGCGCGCTGATTGACATTGGTGATGCGGAAAAGGTGGCGCGCGGCTTTCTTGAGGACGACAAGACCAAACTGACGTGGAATCTGCCGCGTCTCCTGCTTGCGAAGAATCGCGTCAAACTGCTGCTCAACATGCTGGTGATCGCCGGCCAGTCGATCCCGCGGGGCGGTCAGATCACGGTCGATCCTGTCGGTGAAGGCGATGCGATGGGGTTCAAGATTTCGGCGGTCGGCAGTTATGCCAAGGTGCCTCAGGCCGTGCCGGATCTGCTGGCCGGGGGCTCACACGATGGCTCCGTCGATGCGCATGCCGTGCAGCCCTATTACACCAGCTTGCTTGCCAAGGATTGCGGGCTCACGGTTACGGCGACAAGCGAGAATGATGTCATCGTCATTGCTACTCACTGAGGCTCGCGGCGTCGGTTAATGCAAGGTAAATAACTACAACCGCTTGTTCTCCCTTACGCAAAATTAAACGGTTAGCAACACACTACCATTGTAGATCGGTGAAGCGCCGGGAGCCCTTCCTGGCGCATAAGGCCATTTGCAATGGACGAGTTGCTGCGGGATTTTTTGACCGAGACTCACGAGAGTCTCGATACAGTTGACGTCGAGCTCGTGCGCTTTGAGCAGGAGCCGAACAATGCTGAAATTCTCGCCAATATTTTCAGGCTGGTCCACACCATTAAGGGCACATGCGGTTTCCTTGGCCTTCCGCGGCTTGCGGCGCTGGCGCATGCCGCCGAAAGCCTGATGGGAAAATTCCGCGATGGTATGCCGGTCACGGAAACCGCCGTTTCGCTCATCCTGTCGACGCTCGATCGCATCAAGGAAATTCTCGACGCGCTCGAGAAGCAGCAAAGCGAGCCGGACGGAACGGATGCCGACCTGATCGAACGTCTCGACACCATGTCACAGACGGTCGCGGCTGGTTCGCCACCGGCACAGACGCATGGCTCACTGGCCTATCAGGTTCTGGAACGGCCGTTGAAGCCCGGTGAGGCGAGCCTCGATGAACTCGAACGGGCCTTTCGCGAAACGCCTGGTCCTGCCACGCCGAGGCCTGCAAAGTCCGAGCCCAAGAGCGAGCCCCTGCCGGAGAGCAAGGTCGCCAATCACTCGATCCGCGTGAGTGTCGATACGCTCGAACACCTGATGACAATGGTGTCCGAACTGGTGCTGACGCGTAACCAGCTCATGGAGCTGTCGCGCCATCAGACCGAAACGGAATTCAAGGTTCCGCTTCAGCGTCTTTCTCATGTCACGGCCGAGTTGCAGGAAGGCGTCATGAAGACGCGCATGCAGCCGATCGGCAACGCCTGGCAAAAGCTTCCGCGGCTTGTGCGCGATCTGTCGTCCGAACTCGGCAAGCAGATCGAACTTGAAATGCTGGGCGCCGAGACCGAACTCGATCGCCAGGTGCTCGACATCATCAAGGATCCGCTCACGCACATGGTGCGTAATTCCGCCGATCACGGCATCGAGACAGCGGCTGAACGCCGTGCGCGCGGCAAACCCGAGCGGGCCACCATCCGTCTCACAGCCCGGCACGAAGGCGGGCACATTATTGTCGAAGTCTCGGACGACGGCCGTGGTCTCGACACGGCCAAGATCGCCGCCAAGGCGCTGGCTTCGGGTCTTGCGACCGAAGCGGACCTCGACAAGATGTCCGACACGCAGATCCAGCGCTTCATCTTCGCCGCGGGCATGTCGACGGCCGATACGATCACCAATATTTCCGGTCGCGGCGTCGGCATGGATGTGGTTCAAAAGAACATCGATCAGATTGGTGGCATCATCGATGTAAAATCGGTGCCGGGGCATGGCGCGGCTTTCACCATCAAGATTCCGCTCACGCTTGCGATCGTTTCCGCATTGATCGTCGAAGCTGCGGGTGAGCGTTTTGCGATGCCGCAGGTTGCGGTGATGGAACTGGTTCGCGTGCGCCCAGGTCATGAGCACCGGATCGAGCGCATCAAGAACACGCCGATCTTGCGCCTTCGCAACAAGCTCCTGCCACTCATTCACTTACGAAAATTGTTGCGGCTCGGCGATGCGGACGACCGGGAACCGGAGAGCGGCTTTGTTGTGGTCACTCAGATCGGTCAGGAGTCGTTCGGCATCGTCGTTGACCGCGTGTTTCATACCGAAGAAATCGTCGTCAAGCCGATGGCCTCCAAGCTGCGGCACATACAGGCTTTTTCCGGCAACACGATCCTCGGTGACGGTGCCGTGATCATGATACTTGATCCAAACGGGATCGCGGCCTCCTTCGGATCTGTCCGCGCAGCCGGTCTCGGCATCGAGGCTATCAGCGAAGACGAAAAAGCGATTTCGACGCGCGACAAGACTTCGCTCCTGATCTTTCGTGCCGGCTCATCGGCCCAGAGGGCCGTGCCGCTGTCGCTTGTGACCCGCCTCGAAGAAGTCGACGTCCGCAGTATCGAGGTCGCGGGCGATCGTTATCTTCTGCAATATCGCGGCCATCTCATGCCGCTGATCCGGCCCGGCGATTGCGTCCGCCTGAAAGAAAAAGGATCGCAACCCCTACTCGTCTTCTCCGATGGCGAGCGGTCCATGGCGCTGATGGTCGACGAAATCGTTGATATCGTCGAAGAAGATTTCGATATCGAAGTTGCCGACGAGCGCCCGGGCATTCTCGGATCGGCGATCGTGAAGGGCGAAGCCACTGACATTATCGATATTGGTCATTATCTGCCGATCGCATTTGCCGATTGGTTTGGTGGCCGTCATGGCCGCACGCATGAAAAAACGCAGCGGCATTTGTTGCTGGTGGACGACTCCGCGTTCTTCAGAAACATGCTGCTTCCCGTTTTGCAGGCGGCGGGCTTCAGAGTCACGGCGGCGGCAAACGGATTTGAGGCTCGCGATCTTATCCGCAGCGGCAAGGTTTTTGATATCGTCGTCACCGATCTCGATATGCCTGGAATGGACGGGCTTGCCTTGGCAAAGGCCGTTCGCGCGGATCGTGATATACCCGTCATTGCATTGTCATCGATGACTACGCCGGAGATGATAGAACGCGTCCGCCGTGCCGGCTTTAACGATTTTGTTGCCAAGTTTGATCGCCAAGGATTGATCGCGGCGATCAAGGAACAGGCGGATGCCGCCACCAGCCAGGCTGCCTGATCATGTCCGATCTCGACCAGCACGTGACAAATTCTGAGTATGTGACTGTGAGCGTTGGCGGCCAGCTGTTCGGCCTGCCGATCGGCCGCGTGCAGGACGTGTTCATGCTGAACCAGATGACATGCGTTCCGCTGGCCCCCGACGACATCGCAGGAATTATTAATCTGCGCGGCCGTATTATTACGGCGATCGATCTGCGGCGCAGACTCGGCATGCCAGGTGGCGAGCGGGAACCGTCCATGGCTGTCGGGATCGAGTGCGCGGGTGAGTCCTACGGACTCATCATCGATGCTGTTGGTGAAGTCCTGAAGCTTGGCGCGGAAACCGCCGAGCCGGTGCCGGTCAATCTCGATGACCAGCTTAAACGCGTTTCGTCCGGTGTCCATCGTCTGGAAACCGGACTGCTTGTCATTCTTGATATTGATCAATTGCTTGATTTGAAAATGACGGAAATGGCCGCGTGATGCGGTGGGGAATGCGGGTCGAACCGCGCAAGCCAATATGAGGGTGTGATGAAGACCTGTCTTGTTGTCGACGATTCCAGCGTGATCCGCAAAGTTGCAAAGCGCATTCTTGAGGGAATGGATTTCCAGACTGTCGAGGCCGAGGACGGGCAGCAGGCGCTCGATGCCTGCCAGCGCATGTTGCCGGATGCCATCCTGCTCGATTGGAATATGCCGAAGATGGATGGTTATGACTTTCTGAAAGCATTGCGCCGCATGCCGGGCGGTGATCGCCCGAAGGTCGTGTTCTGCACGACAGAGAACGATGTCGCCCACATCGCGCGCGCACTGCACGCGGGCGCTAACGAGTACATTATGAAGCCGTTCGACCGCGATATCGTCGAGGCGAAGTTCCAGGAAGTTGGTTTGCTCTGATCCCAGTTCGCGTATTCGGCGGTCCGTGTTGTGACAAGTTTGACGCCTGCAGGTTTGCGAAGCTGGAAGCCCGTTCCGGCCTCTCCGGTAAAGGTGATGGTTGTCGATGATTCCGCCGTCGCCCGCGGATTCATTCGCCGCTGGGCCGAGACCGAAGCCGATATCGAGATCGTCGCGTCGTTGCAGACGGCGCGCGAGGCGCTGAGTTATCTCACCCGGGTTGAGCCGGATGTGGTCGTGCTCGATATCGAGATGCCGGACATGGACGGCATCACGGCGTTGCCGCTAATCCTGAAGGAGAAGCCGAACGTTGCTGTCATCATCGCCTCCACGCTGACGCGCCGCAATGCGGAGATTTCACTAAAGGCGCTGTCGCTGGGTGCGCTGGATTGCATTCAGAAGCCGGATGCGCAGGGGGTGGTGACCAGCGAGAGCTATCGCCACGCGCTGATAACGCGCATCCGTGAGCTTGGTGCGCGGGCTCGTAGGACGCCGGCTGAACCGAAAACGCGCCCCGCCGCGCCGGCTCCAAGCAAGGACAGGAGCGCCGAGAATGTTCTGCCCTTCGTCGGTGCGCAAAAGACGATTTCGCTTCGCCCGATGCCGGCCATGGCCCCCCGGGTGTTGGTGGTCGGCTCCTCGACCGGCGGGCCGCAAGCACTGACCGAGATCTGCGGCCGTCTCGGTCCGGTGATCGACCAGGCGCCGGTGCTTATCACCCAACACATGCCGCCGACCTTCACCACCATTCTTGCCGAGCATCTGGCGCGGGCCACCGGACGGCCGGCGCGGGAGGCGGAAGACGGCGAGCCGATCCGTGCCGGGCATATCTATGTCGCGCCGGGACATCGGCATCTTCGCGTTGCGCGGTCGAATGGCCAGCCTGTCGCCATTCTCGACGATGCGCCGCCGGTGCATTTCTGCAAACCTGCTGTCGATATTCTGTTTTCATCGGCGGCGGAAGTGTGGGGAGGCTGGGTGCTCGGCCTTGTGCTGACCGGCATGGGCACCGACGGCACGGGCGGCGCCGCCGACATCGTCGCATCCGGCGGCAGCATCATCGCACAGGATGAGGCAACGAGCATCGTCTGGGGCATGCCGGGTTCGGTCGCACAAGCGGGCGTTTGTTCGTCGATCCTGCCGCTGAACGAGATCGCGCCTGCAATCACGCGCCTCTTCACCGGGAGACGCGCGTGACCACGACGGATTACGATTTCATCCGCAAGCTGCTGAAGCAGCGCTCCGGCCTCATGCTGTCGGCCGAAAAGCATTATCTCGTCGAAAGCCGCCTGATGCCGATCGCGCAAAGGCGCGGCTTTGCCAGCCTCTCCGAACTGACACGGCACTTGCGCACCGGTCTCGATGAGGCGCTGATCGTCGAGGTGGTCGAAGCCATGACCACCAACGAGACCTTTTTCTTCCGCGACCGCATTCCCTTCGATCACTTCAAGTCCTTCATCATGCCACAGCTGCTGGCGGCGCGGACCGGCACGAGGCGCATTCGCATCTGGTGTGCGGCGGCTTCGACCGGCCAGGAGCCCTATTCGCTGGCGATGGCGCTGAAGGAGATGGGCCACGCGATCGACGGCTACCGCATCGAGATCCTGGCCACCGATCTTTCGAACGAGGTGCTGGAGAAAGCGAAAGCCGGCATCTATAGCCAGTTCGAGGTGCAGCGCGGTTTGCCGATCCAGATGCTGCTGAAATACTTTTCGCAATCGGGCGAGACCTGGCAGATCTCGCCGGACATCCGCAGCATGGTGCAATTCCGCAGTTTCAATCTGCTTACCGATTTCGCGCGGCTCGGTCCTTTCGATCTGGTCCTGTGCCGCAACGTGCTGATCTATTTCGATCAGCCGATGAAATCCGAATTGCTTGAGCGCCTCTCCCGCGTTGTCGCCTCCGATGGCTATCTGATCCTCGGCTCGGCTGAGACGACGATCGGCCTGACGCAATCCTTTGCGACTGTGCCGGACCGGCGCGGCCTTTATGCACCGGTTCACACAGCCGCTGCGGCCGCCATGCCACGCCTTGCTGTTGCCGCCCCGCAGCTCGTCACCGCCAGTTAGCGCACGGGCGCTGCGAGTTTCGCGGCGATCAGGATCAGCGCTACCGCAATAGCCAGCGACCAGGACGGCGAGGCGAGGCCGAGCAGGATCAAAAGTCCGGTCGAGATGACGGGTGACGCGTAGCCCAGCACGCCGAGATAGGCGACGTTGCCGCGCTTCATGCCGATATCCCAGATCAGGAACGCTGCGCCGACGGGACCCAAACCCAGCAGCACCAGCGCAATCCATGGTTTTGCGCCTTGCGGCGTCACCCAATCCTCAAACAGGAGGCTGCAAGCCAAGGCGAGCGCGGCGGTGATGAAACAGGGCAGAGCGAGACTTTCGCTCGGCACGGCGGCGACAAGACGCGACATCACCGAATAACTGGACCACACCAGCGCGCAGCCGAAGGCGAGTGTGAAGCCGAGCGGCGCATGCGGGAAATCGTCCGAGCCGCCGAACTTGTTCCATACCAGGAGCGTCGCAGCGATGAGGCCGAGCAGCGCGCCGGCGACGTGACGCAGATGCAAATTGTGTCCTGGCAGCAATCCGGAGAACAGCACGGTGAGCAGGGCCCAGAGCGAGGTGATGAGGCTCGCTTCCGCTGCGGGTGCGAGTTTCAACGCGGCGAAATAGAGAACGTGAAAGACGAACAGGCCATAGACACCGAGCGCGAGCGAAGCCAGTGTCGGCTTCATCGCTGTTGCGCGTCCGCTGAGGATGGCGATCGCCACGATGGTGATGCCGCCGATCGCGAAGGTGATCGCGGTGGTCTGGAACGGCGGAATGCCTCCGCCCTTCAGCGACGTGAGAGAGGCGAGGGTAGACCACAGCAGCACCGCGCCAAAGCCAAACAGTGTGGCGGTGCGTGGTGTGATGACGGTGCGCTCTTTCGCAGGTGTGCCGGATGCGTTGGCTGCTTCGGTCATGTGTTGGCTAGAATGTCTGGAGCGAATTTATGTCCGCTCGTCCCCGCGAAAGCGGGGACCCAGAGCGATAAGTCTGGATTCCCGCTTTCGCGGGAATGAGCGGCTGAAGGTGCAACGCGTCGCAAAACGAAAACCTCTAGCGGGATAAAGGGAAAATCGCGCAAGCGCCATCACCCGTATTATTTGGACGGCGCCGGGTGCGCCCGAGAACAAAAAGAGGGAATGGTGCGCCGTGAAGCGCAGGGCATTCCTGATACGCTGCGCCTCATTGCTGAGACACAGCCGCCTCACGGCGCACCACACCCGCACAGGCTTTAAGCCGTGCGGGCGTTTATTTAGCGGCGATTTCGCGCTCCGGAGCCGTTCTTCCGGGCCTGGACAGGATGCGCCGCGCACACCCCGATCCGGCAGGCTTTGGCCCGCCTTCATCCAGACCAACGTCCAGCAGGTCTACCTGCGGCCCACCTTAGTGTGAGCGGACGGCCAGCCCAGAGCGTCCCGAGTGCGAGGTGACGAACCCCGCCCGCAGGCGCCGCATCCCATCCCGCCATCATGACGTCTCATGAAAACGCCCTCAGTGGATGAGATAAATAGGAATATAATCCAAAAAATTGGGATTGTCAAGTCCCGCCTCCCAGAAGCGGACGGGCGCCAAACCGAGTTTTTAAAACTGCCCCGCCAGCGTCAGTCGCAATGCAGTCGGCTCGATGGGATGGATATGCCGGTCATCGACGCCGGCGGCCGGTTCACTCGGAAGCCGTGACGTATAAAAGTATTCGATCTGGTTGGTCCTGGTGTTGAACAGATTGAAAGCGTCGAACTGGATGCGAAGGCCATTCTCGAATTTGTAGCCGAGCCGCGCATTGACGACAGTGCTGGCCAATGACCGGACGCTGTCATCCTCGACGAGAGGGCGCGGCCCGAAGTAGCGCAACTTGGCGGAGCCATACCATCCCGTGTCCTTGCCAAAGACGAGGCCAGCGCTGACGACAGCATCCGGCGCACCGGGAATGAAATTGCCGGCCGGATCGTCATCGCTGAAACGGGCGCGCGTGAAGGCGAGATCGAGATCGAGACTGAGCCAGGGTGTGACCGCATAGCGGTTGGTCCATTCGATCCCGACGCGGTGGCTTGGCCGGCTGGCTTCCGTTGTTCCTGCGTCGCCAACAAACAGCAATTCGGAATCGAAATTCAGCATGAAGAGCGCGACGGAGCTTTCCAGTCCCTGGATGGCTGTGCTCTTGACGCCGACTTCGGCACCGCGCGAGCGCACCAACAGCGGTGACTTTTGCAACGGCAGCGTCGGATCGTTCGGATCGACCGTTATGGTCGAGCCACGCGCATCGTTGCTGTGCAGCCCCATGCCCGCGTTCAGGAAGATCTCGGTTTTGGCAAACGGGCCGAACACAACGCCGACTTTCGGGCTGCCGATGCCGGCATTGACGCTTCCGGAATTCTCCGGCGTGTTGCTGTTGACCTTGGCCTCATAGAAATCGCCGCGCAGGCCGACAATGGTGCGGAACCAGTCGGTCCAGCGGGTTGTGTTCTGTCCATAGATGCCGACGCTGCCCTCGCGAACGCCGTCTTCGCGCACGCTGGATAACGTCGTTCGCTGCGCGGTCTTGAACAGGCCGAGATGAATATCGTCATAGCGCGTCTGGATGCCGATCAGATTCTCGGTTTCGATGTCGCCGATGCGTCCTTTCATCAGGTGGCTCGCATTGAGCCCCATGAGTGTTCGCCGGTCATTCTGACTAAACTGATCGCCATTGACGGGATCTTCGAGGAAGTAAGTGAAATTGTTGAACAGCGTCATCGACGCGTTGATCGCATAGGCCTCAACCTTCGACTGCGTCGATGCCGTCGATTGTGCCCAGCGGGTTGAAAGACTGTAGCGACTGGATCGACCGCCATCGGTCGGATCGAGGGAGCCGAAGCGCCCGATCAAACCTTGGTCAATCGCGCGCTGGGCGACCTGGTCGGTCGAATTCCAGCGATTGGAATAGGCCATGCCTGTCAGCGAGAAACCGTCGCTGTTGGTGCCCTGGCTGTAGCGCACGACGCCGTTGATCTTGTGCACCTTGTCCGGGACGTCCCAGGGGCCGTCATAGGCATTGACCTCCAGTGCAGACAGGAGCGTGCCGCTGCCAAGCGGTGTGGAGCCGATGGCGAGGCCCCGCTGATAGCCGAAACTGCCATAGGTCGCGCCGACGAAGTTCTTCTGAAATCGCCGCGCGTAGTCGATATCGAGCGCGCCAGCTGAGGAGAAATCGCCGAGATCGGCAAAATACGGACCCTTGCGGATCAGCATCGATGAAATCAGTTCGGGGATGAGAAAGTTGATATCGGCATAGCCTTGGCCGTGACCATGGGTGCGCATGTTGACCGGCATGCCGTCGACCGTGATGGCGAGATCGGTGCCGTGGTCGAGATTGAAGCCACGCAGGAAATACTGGTTCGCCTTGCCTTCACCGCTGTGCTGGGTCACCACAAGGCCGGGCGTGATTTCCAGCGCTTCGCCGGGACGCGCGATCGGCAGCGAATTGATCTGATCGCCGGACACGCGTTCTTCGCTGGCTGAATTGTTCGGCTGTGGTTCGCCTGTTGTTGAAGATCGCGCATTCCCCGAAGGCGTGCCTGGCGTGCCCGACGATACCGCGATTTCCGGCAGCACGACGGCCCGCTGGGCCGCGGCCGGCGCATGCATGACAGCCAGAGTGATGGCGGTGATGGATGAGATTTCAAGCCCGGCCGGCACGGCACGCCCTTTGCGGCGTGACGCAACGCATTTATTGAATTTCAAACTGACGCCCCCTGACCCGTTCCGGCAAACGGGTCGGGTGGATCATCTCTTCCTCAGTATGATGTTGTCAATAAAAGATCATACTTTTCCCGGAGCCCCGACATGCAGCGCGTGACTGTCACCCTCGATGAAGATCTGCTGGCCGACGTCGATGCGCTGATGGAGAAGCGCGGTTATCAGAACCGCTCGGAGGCGATCCGTGACTTGGCACGCGCGGGGCTCGCGCAAGCCAAGGAGGATGAGGGCGGGAGCGGCGATTGCGTTGCAGCGCTCGTCTATGTCTACGATCACGCTGCCCGCGATCTGGCGCAGAGGCTTGTTCAGAATTTCCACGGTCACCACGACTTGTCGCTTGCCACATTGCATGTGCATCTCGACGACGAAAGCTGTCTGGAAGTCACCGCGCTGAAGGGTAAAAGCCGGGACGTCCAAACATTCTCCGACCACATCATTGCCGAACGGGGGGTCCGTTATGGCCGTCTGGTGATGATTCCGATTAGCGGAAGTGGTGCAATGGCGAGGCCGAAGCGCCATCACCATCATGACTGAATGCGTGCGGAACAATGCGGTATAAACACCGCATATAATCGCCCGCCTGCGACCTTTTGGCAGCGTGCGGTTCCTGCTTGCGTCGGGTCACAGTCCCTCGACAACAACAACGGAGGGAAGACGCATGGAAGGCCTGTTTCTGATCGCGGCATTCACGGTGGTATCGGCCATCGGGGAGGCGTTTGTCATCGGCATTGGATTGCTCAGCGACAGGTTGATACCGAGCCTGAGTCTGCTGATTTTTTTCATTTGTTCCGCAGTCGTTATTGGCGTGGCCTGGCCGATCGCCGTGCGCCTGACACAGAAGGCGTCGTAGACTTACGATCTGCGAAAGCTGTTCTGTGCCGGAGCGGATGCTGCCCCCGTCCGCTCCAATTCTCTGACCACGCTAAAGCCCGGATGTATTCGCTGTGTCTGAGAGCGCCGTAAGCTGCTGCCATAACTCATCGGCGGCGCGGTTGCGGTTGTCGAGTGCGCGAAACAGCCTGATCTCCACCGGGATATCGTGCGATTCATCAGCGGCACGCACGAGCTCGCCGCGGGCGATATCGTCCTGCGCGATCGTTGACGGCAGCCACGCTGCGCCATGTCCTTCCTTGGCCATGGTCATGAGCGTTGCAGCGAGATGCGAGGTGAAGACAGTCTCGGCTTTCGCGGCCGCGAGCTCACCCTGCCGCAAAGCCGCAACGATCCGCCCGAGCCCCGATGGCGCGCTGTAAGCGAGCAGGCGTGTCCTGTCGTCGGCGATGCGCCAGCGCGGCGCGCCGCCGGCATCGGGCGCCGAGAGCGGGATCAGCCTGTCGTCGCCGACCACCAGACTGTCATGGCGCGTCAGCTCCAGCCGCGTCGGTACATCGGGATGATGGTGGCAGAGCAGGAACTGGACCTCGCCGCCCATCATCGCATCCTCGCACGCCTCCATGCTGTCGGAGATAAGATTGACCGTGCCGAAGCGGTCCAGCCGGACATGATCGCGCAGCCAGGTTGGAAAGAAGGTGAAGGACAGCGCATGCGTGGCGGCGATGACGAGTGAGTTGGTGTCGCGCTCGCCGATGGCGCGCGTGTCGGTGCGCATGCGCGACAGATCGCGCACAAGGCTCTCGGCCATCGGACGGAAGAACGTGCCGGCGGCGGTCAGGGTTGCGCCCTGCGCGCCGCGATCGAACAGCGGCACGCCCACCCAATCCTCCAGCGCGCGGATGCGGCGGCTGAAAGCCGGCTGGGTGACATGCCGCGCGTCGGCGGCGCGCGAGAAATTGCCGTGTTCGGCGAGCGCGAGAAAGTCACTGAGCCAGTTCAGGTCCATGGTCTTTTCGTCGGTAATGCCGCTTGTGCATATGGCGATCCGATATCGGCATTGGCCAAGGAGTGGCGTCCGCCGCTATGGGTCATCGCATATTTCTCTCACCCAGAGCATGACGCCGAAAAGTGCGAAGCGGTTTTCGGACAACGTCATGCTCTAACTTATTAGAGCCGATCACGTTTATGATTTTGGATCGATTCGATCCAAAATCATCGTGATCTAGGGCGAGGGCCTAAAACCCTCGCGATCATGCCGGACGAGCCTGCCATGCGCATCATCGATATTCGCGAAATCACCCAGCCGATCTCGTCGCCGATCCGCAACGCCTATATCGATTTCTCGAAGATGACGGCGAGCCTCGTGGCGGTGGTGACCGACGTGGTGCGCGATGGCCGTCGGGTCGTCGGCTACGGCTTCAATTCCAACGGCCGCTACGGGCAGGGGGGATTGATCCGCGAGCGCTTCCGCGACCGTATCCTCGAGGCCAAGCCCGAGAGCCTGATCGACGACGCCGGCACCAATCTCGACCCGCACAGGATCTGGGCGGCGATGATGACCAACGAAAAGCCGGGCGGCCATGGCGAGCGTTCGGTCGCGGTCGGCACCATCGACATGGCTGTGTGGGATGCGGTCGCCAAGATCGCTGGCAAGCCGCTGTTCCGCCTTCTCGCCGAACGCAAGGGGCGCGAGGCCAATCCGCGCGTGTTCGTCTATGCGGCCGGCGGTTATTACTATCCCGGCAAGGACAACAGCGCACTGCGCGCGGAAATGCGCAGCTACGTCAATCGCGGCTACACCGTCGTCAAGATGAAGATTGGCGGCGCGAGTCTCAACGAAGACCGCCGCCGCATCGAAGCCGTGCTCGACGAGATCAAGGGCGAGGCGCAACTCGCCGTCGATGCCAATGGCCGCTTCGATCTCGAGACCGGCATCGCCTATGCGAAGATGCTGCGCGATTATCCGCTGTTCTGGTACGAGGAGGTCGGCGATCCGCTCGACTATGCGCTGCAGGCGGCGCTGTCGGAATTCTATCCGGGTCCGATGGCGACCGGCGAGAACCTGTTCTCGCATCAGGATGCGCGCAATCTTCTTCGCTATGGCGGCATGCGGCCCGATCGCGACTGGCTGCAATTCGACTGTGCGCTGTCCTATGGCCTGGTCGAATATCTGCGCACGCTCGATGTGCTCGAGCAGTTCGGCTGGTCGCCAAGCCGCTGCATTCCGCACGGTGGCCACCAGATGTCACTGAACATCGCGGCCGGTCTCGGCCTTGGCGGCAATGAAAGCTATCCCGACCTGTTCCAGCCCTATGGCGGCTTTCCAGATAGCGTGAAGGTCGAGGACGGCCACATCGTCATGCCGGACCTTCCGGGCATCGGCTTTGAAGGCAAGTCGGACCTGATCAAGGTGATGCGCGAACTGGCGGAGTGAGAAAATCGCTATCGCGACGCGGCCGAGAAAAAGCCCCGCTGTCGCAGGGCTTTTTGTTGCCGCACCGCGGTGTTTGCGCGGACTAATAACGGAAGCCGCTTTGCGCCCATTGCCACAGGCCGGGCGCGGTCGTGAACCGATAGCTCAAGGCGGCACGGACGATGTGAGCGCGGGTATCGACATCCGTATTCCAGAGCGATGGCTGGCCCGGTGTCGCCGCGCTGATCGCGCTGAAAAAATCGCGCGAGCCGAGATCGACATACATATACTCGCCGCGCAGGAACCAGTTGTCGGTCAGCGCATATTCGAGCCCGCCGCCGACGGTCCAGCCATAGCGGGTCTTGCTGTCGGAGCCGACGTAATCGAACGCGGCGGCGGCCGGCTCCAACACATAGGACGACTTGATGCGTCCGCTGGCGAGACCGCCAGCCGCAAACACCATCCAGCGGTCCCACGAATAACCCAGCCGAAGGCGCGTGGTGGATATCCAGGATATGTCTTGCGTCAGGTTCTCACTGTAGTCAGCAACGCCTGGCCGGGCCGCATGGCTGACGGACAGCGTTTCCTTGAGGTTGGTGAAGTCGAAGTCCGAATCGAGACCGACCACCCATTGCCCGAACTGTTGCTGGCAGCCGTATTGCACGCCGCCGATCGCGCCGGAATCCTCAAGATTGTAGGAATAAGTCGCGTTCGCAACCGCGGCGGGCGGAAAGCCGGCCTCCCCGACCGTCGTGGTGGCGCGGCTGTGGTTGCCGATCCAGCCGCCATTGCCGCCAATATAACAGCCGGTCCAGGAAAAGGCCGGCGGCGGAGGCGGTGGTGCCTTGTAGGCGGGGCGCAGGTCGGCCGCGTTCGCGCTGCTCGCGGTCAGGCTGACGATTGTGAAACCAGTCGCGGCCAAGCCGCCAAACGAACCAACAATGCTACGGAAATCTTCAATTGCAATTCGCATCACGTCCGACCCCCCACGGCCATTCCGACGATCCGATTCAACAAATGATTGCGGTAGAATAGGAGAGTGCAACTCGGTTGGCAAATTGCTGCTTGAGTCCTCCTTGGATTCGCGAACCAGCGTCGCCGAAAGGTTTCAGCGGTATCTGCGGATGACCTCGCAAATGTGCACGACGGTCAAATGCCAGGAGCCGACGAAACAGGCACTCGCGTCGTGGCCTCGCAACTGCTAGATGCCCCGGCATGAGCCTGAAAGTCGCCGCCCTCTATCAGTTCGTCGCACTGCCGGATTACCGCGCTTTGCGCGAACCCTTGCGCGCGCTGTGCGACAGCCTTGGCATCAAGGGCACGCTGCTGCTGGCGGCGGAGGGCATCAACGGCACGGTGGCGGGCGAAGACGCTGCGATCGATGCGCTGATGGCCGAACTCCAGACCAGCGCGCTGTTCGGCGGGCGGCTCGACAATCTCGAGCTGAAATTCTCGCGTGCGCGCGCCATGCCGTTCGGCAGGATGAAGGTGCGGCTGAAGAAGGAGATCGTCACGCTCGGCGACGCGGCGGCCGATCCGACGCAGCAGGTCGGCGTCTATGTCGATGCCACGCAATGGAACGATCTGATCAACGACAGCGACATGCTGGTCATCGACACGCGCAACGACTTCGAAGTGCAGATGGGAACGTTCGAGGGCGCGATGAATCCGAAGATCAAGCGCTTCAGCGAGTTTCGCGATTACACGGCGCGCGAACTCGATCCGGCGAAACATCGCAAGATCGCAATGTTCTGCACCGGCGGCATCCGCTGCGAGAAGGCGAGTT